>Ga0209345_10003914_pt1 | contig 14830 bp, 15 predicted proteins | sample Cruoilmetagenom7_FD_187294 | JGI IMG/M metagenome (GOLD analysis project Ga0209345, IMG submission 187294) | Oil polluted marine microbial communities from Coal Oil Point, Santa Barbara, California, USA - Sample 7 (SPAdes) (version 2) | ecosystem: Environmental > Aquatic > Marine > Oil seeps ... | reverse complement strand
ACGGACACACACCAAATATGGCTTATGGAGCAACACAAACAAGAAACTTGGCAGCATAAATGAAAACCAAAGCACACCTTAACTAAGCTGCCAAACTGTCCAATCAATCAGGACCACCTCATCTTTTGCCAAAACACTATTAAGAAAACCGCCTTTGCAGGCTTGGAAGGACAGTTTTGTCGTGGATGGTGTTGCAATGAACTGTGAAGATAAATTATATGCAATACAAAGACGGGTTCTTTCAGCAGAATTAGCCATATTTTCTACGGCTCATATGCGATTGTCGGATTCTCAAATTTCGGTATTTAAAATGTTGATGACTGTTTACCAACTCGGTTATGACCTTGGAATAGATGAATACGCTATGGATGACTTTATTAGAGATGCAGCTGTTGTCGGGATTACTATTTCGTAGCACTAAGGATAAAGCCGATGTCTGCAATGATGATAAAACTGCCCTTGGGCCCATATTTCAATCCTTCGATAAATCGTGACCTTATTAAGGGCTGGTGCGTTATCCTTTAATAGTGAGATTTTTTATTAAAGGATGACACTAGATTCAAAATCTAGATATTTAGGCTGGATATGCGTGCTATCTTGAGGTTCTTAATAAAGGAACTGGCCTATTCGGCAGTAGAGCAGTTGAAACTTTCCAAGTCCTGCTGAAACCTGCTTAATCCTGTCCAAAGTTGCCAAAGCCTTTTTAAAACTGCCAAACACACCCTAGTTTTGCTGTGAATAATTATGCCAGCCTTAGTCCTGTTAGAAGAAGGGACTATCGGCTATGTCGCCACAAAACATCATTATCGGTCAAATACTCATCGTTTTCTCAACGATCATATTTACCACATGGTATGCGACGCAGTGGGTAGCTTTTCAGTTTGATTATGATGCTTATCTTGGTGACCCTTGGTTTTCTATTTCTCAATACAAAATCTATTTTCCTTGGCGTTTGTTTGAATGGTGGTATCAATTTGATGCTTATGCGCCGCATATTTTCGCTAAGGGCGGACAGATTGCTGCGGGAGGCGGCTTTGTCGGAACATGCTTTGCCATTATTGGTTCTGTATGGCGGGGGCGGCAGTCCAAGAAGCTCAATACATTCGGATCATCACGTTGGGCGACGCATAAACAGTTAAAGTCCGCAGGTCTTCTGGGCGATAAGGGCGTATTCCTCGGTCAAGAAAACAGTGACTATATACGCCATGATGGCCCCGAACACGTTATGGCGATTGCGCCAACGCGCTCTGGTAAGGGTGTTGGCCTTGTTATTCCGACATTGCTATCATGGACGGATAGCGCCGTTATTCACGACATTAAGGGCGAAAACTGGTCACTGACATCTGGCTGGCGCTCTACGTTCTCTCATTGCCTATTGTTTGATCCTACGGACGCTAGCAGCGCAAAATATAATCCCTTGCTCGAAGTCTGTAGGGGTGAGTGCGAAGTTCGCGACGTACAAAATATTGCCGATATTCTTGTTGACCCTGAAGGCAATTTGGAACGCCGTAACCATTGGGAAAAAACCGCTCATTCTCTTCTAGTCGGCACAATCTTGCACGTTCTTTACGCAGAGAAACATAAAACGCTCGCCCATGTGGCTTCCTTTTTATCTGACCCGGATAGAACCTTTGAGGATACGCTTTGGGCTATGATGCGCACCAATCACCTTGGCGATCACAGCGATGCCAAAGCTCATCCTGTTGTCGCACAAGCGGCCCGTGAACTCCTCAATAAATCTGAAAACGAACGGTCAGGTGTGTTGTCAACGGCGATAAGCTTCCTCTCCCTTTATAGAGACCCGACGGTTGCCAAGGTGACATCTGATTGTGATTGGCGCATTGCCGATTTGGTATCTGGCGATAAACCCATGTCATTATACTTGGTAGTACCGCCGTCCGATATATCGCGCACCAAACCTCTTATTCGGCTGATCTTAAACCAAATAGGGCGCCGCCTTACGGAGAGTTTAGAGACCAACAATAATCCATCCCGCCGCAAAGTCCTCTTTATGCTTGATGAGTTTCCAGCGCTTGGCCGCCTTGATTTCTTTGAAAGTGCGCTTGCCTTTATGGCGGGGTATGGTTTGCGGGCATTCCTAATTTCTCAATCTCTAAACCAGATTGAAAAAGCTTATGGCCCCAATAATTCTATCCTTGATAATTGCCATGTGCGGGTTGCCTTTGCCACTAATGACGAGCGCACGGCCAAACGGATTTCTGACGCTATCGGGAGCACAACAGAAATGCGCTCCATGCGTAATTATGCAGGCCATAGATTAGCGCCTTGGCTGTCCCACGTTATGGTGTCGCGCCAAGAAACGGCGCGCCAGCTCATGACGCCGGGCGAGGTGATGCAATTACCGCCAGAGGACGAGATTATTCTTCTGTCAGGGTTTTCGCCGATCAAGACTAAAAAACTTCGTTATTATGAAGATAAGAATTTCACAGGCCGCGTCACGCCGCCGCCAACACTGCCTCCAAATGGCCCGTATCCGCTCTCCCCGGCAAGGACGGTTTCCCAGTGGAGTGAGGGCGGCGCGCCCATGACGCGGTCTGTGGATGATCGTTTAATAACGCCAGATGAAAAACGGGCACTGAAAGCACAATCCGCAAAAAACGGTAAAGACCGCAAGCCTGCACTGCCAGAGAAAACAAAGTCAAAAATACCAAGCAAAGCCAAAGCGCCGAAGAAAACGGATGAACTTGATCCATCAACAGCGGCAGCATTGCAGCTTGGCCAACTGCCAAAGTCAATGTCGCCATTGCAGCAAGCCCACGGTTTTTCCCATTCAGTTGATCCAGAGTTAGGAATTTAGATATGGCCAGTTTAAATCCAAGAGTGCGCGCCCGTATATCGCCCTATAATCATAACCGGCTCACCCTGCTTGTGCGGCAAGGCTCGCGAAGCCAAGCGGGTATTATAGACCGTGCTCTGACACTGTATTTTCGAAATAATGAAGAAGATATTCGGGACGAAGCTATTACGCGCAGACTTGACCTTATGACCCGCCATGATTTTAGGCACTCACAAGATTTACGGCTCCTTACTGAAAGCTTCACACTCTTTATCCGATATTTTCTGACAGTCATGCCGCGCGTTCGCGATGCAGACCGGGGGGTAAAAGCGGCTGACGGCGTTGCTCATTTCAATGTCTTTATTGAACGGCTCGCCGAGCAAATGAAAGGTGGCGGTGCGACCTTTAAAAACGCGCTGCAAGATGTGTTGGTGACTGACAAAGATTTTTTCACAGCCGAAGAAATCGTTCGCCTTAAAATGTTTGATGAGGTGTCAGATAAAGCGAAAGCGGAGGAAATTGATGCCGCAGCTTAATCCCATTACGGCGTCGCGCACCCTAGATATGCTGCGCTCTGCATTTGGCCCAGAGATTACGGCGGCATTAGATGCGCTGGATGTAATCGAGATTATGGTCAATCCTGACGGTAAGCTATGGCTCGACAAGTTAGGGCAGGGGCGCGTTGATACAAAAATTATAATTGCTCCAGAAGACGCCGAGCGCGTTGTTCGGCTCGTCGCAAGCCACATTAAGCAAGAAGTCTCGGTTAGCAGCCCTATTGTTAGCGCAGAACTTCCTGGCGGTGGTGAACGGTTTGAAGGTATATTGCCGCCTGTCGCTGCGGCGCCCTGTTTTTCAATCCGCAAAGGCGCGGTGGCTGTATTCACGCTAAGTGATTACGTTAAAGCTAAAACCATGACCAAGGATCAGGCTGGGGAGCTTCGCTACGCCGTGACCCGCCGCCAGAATATTTTAATCGTTGGCGGTACGTCGAGCGGTAAAACCACACTTGCCAACGCGCTTTTATCAGAAATTGCGGACGCAAAAGACCGTGTCCTGATTTTAGAAGATACCCGCGAACTAAGGTGCGCGGCTAAAGATACGGTAGCGCTACGGACACACGGTAAAAACGTCACCTTAGCTGATCTTGTGCGCTCAACCCTAAGGCTACGACCTGACCGCATTATCATTGGCGAAGTGCGCGGGCCGGAAGCGCTCGATATGCTCAAAGCGTGGAATACGGGGCATCCGGGCGGCATTGCTACCGTGCACGCCAATTCAGCCAAGGCAGGGCTTGCCCGTATTGAACAGCTTATTCTTGAAGGCATTTCCAGTATCCCCCGCGCCCTTATCGCCGAGGCTATAGACGTCATCGTCTTTATAGCGGGGCGGGGCAATCAGCGCCAGATTGAAACCATTGCCCATGTGAACGGCGTAACTGGCGACGTATATGATCTAGAAGTTTTTTCCAAACCCAAACCTATCCTCAAACTCATCAAGGAGACTTAACTATGCAACATACTTCACTTCTTACGCCCAATGGCAGGCTGTTTTTAGGCATATTCATCATACTCACCGTATTTGTGCTTTTGCCCGAAGCCGCTTATGCATCTGGCTCAAAAATGCCTTGGGAAGCGCCGCTCACCAAAATCCTTAAATCCATTGAAGGGCCAGTGGCTAAGATATTTGGCACCATTGTTATTATCATGACGGGGCTAACATTGGCCTTTGGCGATACAGGCGGCGGTATTCGTAAGCTCATTCAAATAGTCTTCGGCCTATCTATCGCCTTTACGGCCACGAGCTTCTTTATTTCGTTCTTCAAGTTCTCTGGCGGAGCGGTGATTTAATGTTTGGCTCATTACCAGAAGGCTTTGCCATACCCGTGCGGCGTTCACTCACCGAGCCGATTTTGCTCGGCGGCGCGCCGCGAACGGCGGCTATCCTAAACGGAACGCTCGCCGCCGCCTTTGGGCTTGGTTTGCAGCTCTGGGTGCTCGGCCTGATCTATTGGGCAATATCGCATACCATCTGTGTCTATCTCGCCAAGCGTGATCCTAAATTCATGGACGTTCTAGCGCGCCATATTCGCCACAAAGGCTATCTCTCATGTTAAACCTATCCGAGTATAGAAAACGTCCCAGCGTATTAGCTGATTATCTACCGTGGGCTTGCCTGATTGCGCCGGGTATTGTCCTTAATAAAGACGGGAGTTTTCAAAGGACGGCAGAATTTCGCGGGCCTGACCTTGAAAGCGCCACCGAAGAAGAACTCGTCGCCACATGTGCGCGGCTTAATAACGCCCTGCGTAGATTTGCATCAGGCTGGGGCCTTTATTTTGAAGCGGCCCGTGTGCCTGCTAATAACTATCCAGTATCAGAATTTACTGACCCTGCGGCGTGGATTATTGACCAAGAGCGGCGCGGGCAATTTGATGAGCGCTCAGAAACTTACGAGTCCGTGTATTATCTCACCTGTCAATTTCTCCCGCCCGCCGACACTTCTCGCCGCGCCGAAAACCTGCTTATCGAAACGCCAGATGATGAAGCTGCACTCTCGGCTACTGATTATTTGCAAAGTTTTACATCAGAAACCGACCGCTGCCTTGACTTACTCGCTACACTATTCCCGATGGCGAAGTGGCTGGATGATGATGCGACCCTTACATATTTGCACTCTACCGTTTCTCCCAATAGCCACGCCATTAAAACGCCAACAATACCCGCCTATATTGACGCTATTATTGGCGGCGCTGATTTGGTTGGCGGCCTTGTGCCGCGACTTGGCGGCGAGGCTTTGCATATCTTGACGGTTCGCGGGTTTCCCAACGAAACAACGCCCGGAATACTGGACGAGCTAAATAACCTTGGTTTTGCTTACCGCTGGATGACACGGTTTCTGCCGCTTGATAAAACCCAGGCGACGCGCACGATTACAAAACACCGCCGCCAATGGTTTGCCAAGCGCAAGTCGATAGTATCCTTGCTGCGCGAAACCATGTTCAACGAAACATCCGCACTTGTTGATAGTGACGCCGATAATAAAGCTTTGGACGCAGACGCGGCTTTGCAAGACCTTGGCGGTGATTATGTGAGCTTTGGTTATATGACCATGTCCATATGTATCTCTCACAAAGACGCGCAAATTGCCGAGCAGCGCATTCGCGAAATAGAGCGGATTATCAATGGACGCGGGTTTGTTACCATCCATGAAAACGTCAATGCTGTTGACGCATGGCTTGGCAGTTTGCCCGGAAACCCATATGCTAATATTCGCACACCTTTAGTTTCGACCCTAAATCTTGCCCATATGATGCCGTTATCCGCCGTGTGGGCTGGGCCCAAGCGTAATACACATTTGGACGACGCGCCGCTTTTATACGCGACAACCGAAGGGCATACACCGTTTCGACTTGTGACCCATCAAGGGGATGTTGGGCATACGCTGATCGTTGGGCCTACGGGATCTGGTAAGTCGGTATTGCTTAATCTGCTTAGTTTGCAGTTTAAACGCTATGAAGACGCGCAAGTATTCACCTTTGATAAGGGGCGTTCATCTCGTGCGGCGGTCTATGCTCTGGGCGGTGATTTTTATGACCTTGGCGCTGAAAGCGATCTGGTATTCCAGCCGCTCAAAGATATTGATGATGATACCGAGAGAACATGGGCGCTTGAGTGGATATTAGGCCTGCTGTCTCATGAGGCCGTTGAGATTACGCCCGATATTAAAGACGCTATATGGTCAGCGCTTGAGAGCCTTGCTAGCGCGCCGCAAGCGCAAAGAACCATCACTGGCCTATCTGCTCTTTTGCAGTCCAACGATTTACGCCAAGCCATTGCGCCTTACACATTAGACGGCGCGCATGGACGATTACTGGACGGCTCCGAGGAAACGCTGGCGGCCAATAGTGTGCAGTGTTTCGAGATGGAAACGCTGATGCATACCAAGGCGCTTGTCTTGCCCGTGCTGACTTATCTGTTTCATAGGCTTGAAGCTCGGTTTAACGGCAAACCGACATTTTTGATTTTAGATGAAGCGTGGGTGTTCTTGGATGATCCGTTATTTGCGGACCGAATACGCGAATGGCTGAAAGTCCTTCGTAAGAAAAATGTGTCGGTGATATTTGCGACCCAGTCTTTGGCTGATATTGCCAGCAGCACGATTGCGCCTGCCATTATCGAAAGTTGCCCGTCGCGTATCTTCTTGCCCAATAACCGCGCTTTAGAGCCGCAACAGCAAGAGGCATATACTGGGTTTGGCCTCAACAAGCGGCAAATTCAAATTATTGCCTCGGCAACGCCCAAGCGAGATTACTACTTTCAGAGCCGGGCGGGAAACCGTCTGTTTGATCTTAAGCTTGGCGAAGTGGCTTTAGCGTTTTGCGGGGCAGGGAGCGAGCAAGACCATACCGATATTGACAGTATCATAGTCGAGCACGGCCCCCAGAACTTCGCATCTCACTGGCTAAACTTCAAAGGCATTTCTTGGGCCGCGCAGCTACTGGAAAACGAATTTAACTTAAAATTAGAGGAGGAAGCCCCATGGCTCGAACTCGGCGCAGCAGAATAAAAACACGGATAATGGCATTGCTATTAACGTCCGTATTAGGACTTAGTACGGCCCAAATTGCCTATGCCCAATTTGGCGGCATTGTCTTTGACCCTAATAATTATCGGCAAAACTTCTTAACGGCGGTGCGCTCTTACGCGCAGGTAGCGCAGCAGGCTAATCAGCTTCGCAATGAAGCGCAAATGCTGATCAATCAAGCCAAAAATTTATCACGGCTCGACCTTAATACCGCCAATGATCTCTTGCGAATTCTAGAACAAATCGCTGCCCTTGATATGGAAGCAGAGGATGTTGCCTATGAGGTTGAACGGACGAGAACTTTAGTTCGAGAGCATTTTCCCGATACTTACGAAAATATGTCGGACGATGAATATATGGCACGCGCCGAGGAGCAATGGCAGATGTCCCGTGCTGCCTATAATGCGTCTATGATCATGCAGTCAAAAATGGTCGAGAGCCTTACTTCTGACCGCACAACATTAAGCCAGCTTATGGGCGCAAGCCATTCGTCAACTGGGCAGCTACAAGCGACACAGTCAACCAATCAACTCCTAGCGCTATTGATTAAGCAAATCATGCAGGCGCAGCAAATGCAAATCACGCAATCTCGCGCCGATAGTATCGAGCAGGCGCGCCGCCTCGCTATTGAAAAAGAAAGCCGCCAATTACGCCGCCGTTTTATGGGCAGTGACACGGCATATAGCGGGACGAAGCCCTAATGGACGATCTTGGCATTATAGACGAGTTTGTAAAAACCTTTAGCGGTTATATTGATAGCGGGTTTGGCCTGATTGGCGGCGAGGTGCATTATCTCACGGCGGTTCTTATCGGCATAGATATAACATTGGCTGGTCTTTATTGGGCTATGGGGCCAGATACCAATGTTATTGCCAAGTTTCTCAAAAAAGTCATGTATGTTGGCTTCTTTGCCCTCATCATCAATAATTTTGCATTCCTGTCAGGCGTTGTTTTTGATAGCTTTGGCGCGCTTGGGCTCACGGCCACCAATACATCTATGTCAGCGCAAGATTTAATGCGCCCTGGCTTTATCGCCAATACGGGGTTTGAGGCGGCGCATCCGTTACTCACTGAAATTGGTAATCTCACTGGCCCCATAAAATTCTTCACCAATATCGTCACCATATTTATTCTGTTCTTGGCGTGGGTAATAACCCTGTTCGCATTCTTCTTTCTCGCTATCCAGCTTTTTGTCACCATTATTGAGTTTAAGCTGACAACACTTGCTGGCTTCATCCTCATCCCTTTTGCTCTATGGAATAAAACATCCTTCCTTGCCGAGAAAGTTCTCGGCAATATTATCGCCTCTGGCATCAAGCTTATGGTGCTCGCTATTATAGTTGGTATTGGCACAACAATATTTGGCGAGATTACATCCTCATTTGTTCCCGGCGAAGTAACGCTCTCAAATGCAGCGTCCGTAATTCTTGGCTCGCTCGCTATCTTTGCCCTTGGTATCTTTGGCCCCGGCATTGCCACTGGTCTTGTATCAGGCGCGCCGCAACTCGGCGCAGGGGCTGCTGTTGGCACTATGGCAGCAGTTGGCGGTGGTGCTCTCGCTGGCGGCGCTGTTGCGGGCGCGGCAGCAGGCGGTGCTGCGGCTGCTTCGGGCGGAGCCATCAAAGCAGGTGCGTCCCTTGCGGGCGGCGCACAATCAAGTTTCACTCTCGGTAAATTAGCTTCTGGTGCAGGCGGTATTAAAGGCGCGGCAGCGGGGATGGCAGGCGTAGCACAGGCGGCAGGATCAGCAAGCATAAAGGGCGGTGTCAATGCAGCAAAGAAAGCCGCTGGTGCAGTGTCTGGTGCGCACGGTTCGGGCTATCGCGGCGGCGTTAGTGCACTTTCACAAAGCGGCTTAAAAGCCAAGCCAAAGGAAGATGGCGCTAATAATAACGAGCCCAATTGGGCCAAGAAAGTTCACCGCCAACAACAAACAAGACATGCTGCCCGCCGGGCAAGTGACGCCATACGCAATAGTGACAATGGCGGCGGCGGTTTGTCAATATCTTTAAGACAGGAGGATTAAATCATGTGGAAACGCTCACCGCAAAAATATGGCACAACGCCAATTCCCGAAACACCTTATCAAAAAGCGGCCCAAGTATGGGACAACCGTATTGGCTCGGCCCGTGTACAAGCTAAAAACTGGCGGCTGATTGCCTTTGGCTCATTGGCGCTCTCAGCTCTGCTCACCACCGGTATGATCTGGCAAAGTGCCCAAAGCCGTATAACGCCTTATGTGGTTGAAGTAGAAGCCAATGGTTCAGTGCGCGCTATTGGCCCTGCCCAAGAAAACTTCAAACCAAGTGATGCCCAAATCGCAAATCAGCTTGCCCGCTTTATCAAGGATGTACGCGGTGTTTCTATTGACCCCGTTGTTGTGCGCGAAAACTGGTTTGAAGCTTATAACTTTGCCACGGATCAAGCGGCAGTGACGCTAAATGCTTACGCCAAAAAAAATGATCCTTTTGCAGATATTGGCCAACGCAGCGTCACGGTTGATGTCATTTCTATTGTCCGCTCGTCAGACGATAGTTTTGAAATCCGCTGGAAAGAGAAACGCTATCGGGGCGGCGCGCTTATGGGCAGCGATACCTATACGGCGATTTTATCCATAATACTTCAGCAGCCACGCGACACTACCAGCCTGCATAAAAACCCGCTTGGTCTCTATGTCCATAGCCTTAACTGGTCAAAAGACCTTAATTCAGGAGCAAACCCATGAAATATCATTCACTCTTAAAGTCAGCATCGATTTTGACAGTTATGTTGAGCTTACCCGCCTGTGCAAGTCTTGATGGAGCATGGGCAGATTTCAAGCAGGATTTTAAATCTGGCAGCGTCACAACGCCCGCAGAAATGTCCCGTGCCGTCTATATTTTTGACGAGCCAACGGAAGTGCTTGAAATTGTAGAGCCTGCGCCCATCTCCAATTTCATCATGCCCGGCCAAATGAAAACACGGCCTGCCAGTGTTGAAATGTTTGATCAGCCTTATCGTAGCCCGTTCCAAGCGGTGAGTTATGCCAACCGCAGCGCCGCCGTGGAGCCAGATGCAAGCAATTATCTAAATGCCATCCAGATATATCCTTATACGCCAGGTTCTCTCTATCAGGTGTATTCTGCGCCGCAGCAGGTTACGGATATAGCCCTTGAGCGCGGCGAAGAGCTCACATCGGTTTCGGCGGGTGATACCATACGTTGGATTGTTGGTGATACGGTTTCGGGGCAGGGCGTAGCCGAGCAAGTACATGTGTTGGTTAAGCCAACGGCGGCGAGCCTTGCGACCAATTTGGTGATCACAACGACCAAGCGCACTTATTATCTTGAGCTACATTCTTACAAAGATACCTATATGGCGGCAGTCTCTTGGCGCTATCCGCGAGATGGCATCGTGCGCAAGTCGTTTACTAGCTCGGCTAAGAAAAGCAAATCACCCATAACCACAGCCAATATCACGCCGAATTTAGAAAACCTGCAGTTTGATTACACGATTAAGGGCGACAGTCCGAGCTGGCGGCCTGTGCGCGCCTTTGATGATGGCAAACGTGTATTTATCCAGTTTCCGGATGGGTTTGACCGTGCCGAAGCACCGCCTCTATTTGTGACGGGCCGCAAAGGTAAAACCCGCCTCGTGAATTACCGTGTTAAAGGCAATTACTATGTAGTTGATCGTTTGTTTGACTCAGCCGAGCTTCGCATCGGCGAGAAAGAGCAAATTATTGTCCGCATTATTAGAACCGAGAAGCGAGCATGAGCGGTGCACCTCAAAATCCAGAACTGTCCATTCGGGCAAAACCAAGGCCTGTAAGGCGGTTTAACCGTAAAGCTCTCATGGGCGGAACCGCTCTGCTTGGTATTGTCATGTTCACAGCCCTTGCCGTTGCCTTGCAAGCACCGAGTTATGATGAAGGTGGGGCGGATGAACTCTATAACGTCACTCATAAACCCATGCCAGATGGTCTTGAACAGCTTCCTAAAACCTATGCAGAGTTAAAGCCAAAGCTTGGCCCGCCGCTTCCGGGTGATCTTGGTGCTGCGTACCTGGCAGACAATATTGCTGCAAATAAACCAATGGCTACGCAATCAGTACCTCGGCTTGGCCCAAAGGGCGGTACAAATTCCCCACGACCAAACCGCCCACCACAGCAAACATACGGGCCGTCCCAATCAGAGCGTCTTGCGGAAATTAGGCAAGCAGGTTTGTTCTTCTCGGTAAATACTGAGAAGGGCAGTGGTGCTTCTGCTGTGTCAAGAGTGGGCGTCTTCCCAGATTATCCAAATATCCCCACCCAATACGCGCCGCCTATCCAAACCCCATTTGGCTATCAAACAGGCAGGGCGATAAGCGACCCTAACCAGCAAGAAAATAAGATTGCATTTTTAGGAAAAGATGCTGGCGATATATACAATAGCCATGATTTGCAAACGCCGCGCTCTCCATATCAGGTCATGTCTGGAACGCTGATCCCTGCGAGCCTTATGACGGGACTTAATTCTGATCTGCCGGGGCAAGTGATCGGGCAGGTTAGCGAAAATGTGTATGATACAGTCACAGGTAATTACCTGCTGATACCTCAAGGCTCGCGTCTTATGGGTAATTATGACAGCGTCATTGCTTATGGTCAAACCCGCGCCCTTGTCGTGTGGACGCGGCTCATATTTCCCAATGGAAATTCCATTCAGCTTGATAATCTTCCCGCAACAGACGGGCAGGGCTTTGCTGGCCTTAAAGATAAAGTGGATCGCCATACTTGGCAGTTTATCAAAGGCGCTGCCTTATCATCACTTCTTAGTATTGGTTCAGAGTTAGCGTCCGATAGTGATGACCGCCTCACGCGCGCTCTACAAAATGCGGGGCAAGATACAGCCAATATCGCAGGGCAACGGATCATTGACCGTAATCTCAATGTACAGCCCACCTTAAAAGTACGGCCCGGATGGCGATTTAACGTCATCGTTAGCCGTGACCTTATCCTCAAACCTTATGGAGACCAGTAATGGCCAGACCTAATCTAAAACTCGCAAAACTTCCCGATATGACACCGTCAAAAATGTCAGTGTCATTACCACCAGGCCTGATGGCAGATCTAACAATTTACGCATCCTTATATGAGCAAACCTACGGCGAGAAACAGGCCGTAAGCGCGCTTATCCCGTCCATGCTCACCAGCTTTCTCGCTAGTGATAGTGGATTTAAGAAAGCCAAGCGCGAGCTGGCTTAAGACTGTTTCATAAACGCCAAAAATGGAGATTTTTAAATGGCAAATATAGGTACATTTAAACCAACAACAAAGGGCTATGAAGGCACTATTGCTACGCTCAGCATGACCCACAAAGTCAAATTTGTTGCGAACGACAATAAGAAAACCGAAGATAGCCCCGATTACTTCATCAAATCAGGTCGCAGCGATTTTGGCGTAGCGTGGAAAGAAACCAAAGACGGCGACGAGCCATTGGATTACATCAAAGTGCTACTCGACGGCCCCATGCTTAGAAAGCCCGTGAACGCCGCATTGTTCGATCACGACGATGGTGCTGATCTAGTTTGGTCTCGACCTAAGAAAGTACAATAGGCGCGCTTACAGTACAAAGCGGCTTAGTGTAGTCGCTTTGTATCTTGGTTTTACAAATGGATCCTCGTATAGATGAAATAGAAAAAGGCCTCTCAACCGTAGCGCGCTTGGTTGAGTCTTACGGCGATGATTATTGGCCTACGTTTGAACGATTAGAAAAGGAATTGCAGTCCCGCAAGGGCAAGTTGGAGCGGCTTAAAACATATCGACGGATGCGAAAATTGAGCAAGCGGTGAATAATTGGGCATGCGGCTCGTAAAGCGGACATTGCCAGCCGGATATTTATAGTGATTTATTAGATAATTCATGATATATAGGCATTTATGAGTGATAATAAAGCGGACATAGAAGCGGACATAAGTGAGGACTTAGGTAGAGGCGAAACGGTTTCTATGATGGAGCCGATGTTGATCAGTGGCTCGTCACGATATCGGGATGGTTTGGCTGATTTGGCCGTAGAACTGTCATCAAAGTCAACGGGCCTGCGTAAAAGTTTGCCCGAGCCTATCGTTACGGCACTATCTGACCTCGTGCGGTCTATGAACTGTTATTACAGCAATCTAATAGAAGGGCATGACACCCACCCTATTGATATTGAAAAAGCCCTCAATGAAGATTATAGCACTGACCCCGAGCAGCGAGACTTACAGTTAGAGGCGCGTGCCCATATTGCCGTACAAAAATGGATTGATGGCGGCGGGCTGCAGGGCCGTGCCGTATCTGCGAAAAGCATTTTGGAAATTCATGAGCGTTTCTGCGCTTTACTGCCCGATGATTTGCTTTGGGTGGAGTACCCCGAAACGGGCGAACGGGTGCGCGTCGTTCCGGGGAAACTACGAACCAGAGACGTAAAAGTTGGGCGGCATGTTGCTATTAGTCCTGCGGCCATTCCTAGTTTTATGAAGCGAATAGAAAAGGCCTATAGCAAAGTTGGTAAGGTTGACGCCATTTTGTCATCGGCGACTACACATCATAGATTATTATGGGTGCATCCGTTCTTGGATGGCAATGGCCGCGTAGCCCGCCTTATGTCCTATGCCATTCTTTTTGATGCAATTGACACGGGCGGACTTTGGTCGATAGCGCGGGGATTAGCGCGGAATGAAAAGAAATATAAAGCTCATCTCGCTGCTTGCGATTTACCACGCCGCAATGATCTAGATGGACGCGGAAATTTAAGCGAAGAAGAACTTGCAAAATTCACTATGTTCTTTCTTCAAACTTGTATTGACCAAGTTGAGTTTATGGAAACCCTTGTTCAGCCCAAACGCCTACGAAACCGTATTCGGTTATGGGCCGAGGAGGAAATTAGGGCCGGTGATCTGCCGCCTAAATCCACGCAAGTGCTAGACGCTATTCTTTATAAGGGGGAATTAGAACGGGGAGAAATAGCGGAGCTACTCGGTGTTACGCCCAGACACGCCAGACGCATTACATCAGCTTTAATGGAGCGCGGCGTCCTAACCTCCAAAAGCTCCCGCGCACCTTTGCGCCTAGCATTCCCAGCGGCGCTTGCGAGTAGGTGGACGCCCGGACTGTTCCCTGACAAAGAATAAAGTCGAAATTTTGGGATACAGCATGAGCATATTTAATACATGCTGTGATAACTTGATTCGTAAGGCATAATATTCTATTGGAATAATACAGGTTCTTTTCAAAACTGGAGCATTTTGTGTGTCATTTTGGGGGTCAATTTGTGTGTCAATTTTTACGGGAAAACATTCTAACTAATTGATATATAAGGATTAAGTGTCTCGGGTCTACTCTGGCCGCCCGTACCAACCTTCACTAAAGCTTCGGCTTGGCAAGCCATTTTCACAAAATTGCCTGATTTTCAATCACCACCGAACAAATCTTTCAATGCTTTTTCT
>Ga0209345_10003913_pt1 | contig 14831 bp, 15 predicted proteins | sample Cruoilmetagenom7_FD_187294 | JGI IMG/M metagenome (GOLD analysis project Ga0209345, IMG submission 187294) | Oil polluted marine microbial communities from Coal Oil Point, Santa Barbara, California, USA - Sample 7 (SPAdes) (version 2) | ecosystem: Environmental > Aquatic > Marine > Oil seeps ... | reverse complement strand
TTTTAATATATAACATATTATTATAATTATTGATTTATAATAGTTTTTTAATCTAAACATTAAAAGGATTTATAATGAAAGCCTTTAGAATAGAAAATGATTCATTTGGTGAATTAAAAGTACCTCAAAACAGATACTACGGAGCACAATCTGCACGCTCTTTAATTAACTTTCCTATTGGAACTGAAACAATGCCTAAGCCACTAATTAGAGCATTAGGAATTGTAAAGTATTCAGCAGCCAAGGTAAACATGAAGCTTGGTATCTTAGATAAAAAAGTTGCAAAAGCTATTCTCAAGGCTTCAAAAGAAGTTATGAATGGTAAACTTGATAATAACTTTCCTCTCTCTGTATGGCAAACAGGTTCAGGTACACAGAGTAATATGAACGCTAATGAAGTTATATCAAATAGAGCTATTGAAATACTTGGTGGGGCTATAGGAAGCAAGTCTCCTGTTCATCCAAATGACCATTGCAATATGGGTCAATCTTCTAATGATACTTTTCCAACTGCTATGCATATAGCAGCTGTAGAAGAGATAGTACTAAAACTATTGCCATCTCTCACATATATGTTTAATGAGTTAGACAAAAAATCAAAAAGCTTTGCACATATAGTCAAAATTGGACGAACTCATACTCAAGATGCTACACCAATAACTTTAGGACAAGAGTTTTCAGGATATACAGCTCAGGTTCGCAACTCAATTACTAGAGTTGAATCTACACTACCAGCTCTTTATCAACTAGCTCAAGGTGGTACTGCTGTAGGAACAGGGATAAACTCTGCTAAAGGTTTTGATAGAAAATTCGCTCAAGAAGTAGCTAAAAAAACTAAATTACCATTTATAACTGCTTTAAATAAGTTTGAAGCCCTTGCAACTAATGATGCTATTGTTGAAGTAAGTGGCTCTTTAAATACAGTTGCCGTTTCTATGATGAAAATTGCTAATGATATAAGATTTTTAGCTTCTGGTCCAAGATGTGGGATAGGAGAGATATCTTTGCCTGCAAATGAGCCAGGTTCATCAATAATGCCAGGAAAAGTAAACCCTACTCAAAGTGAAGCTTTAACTATGGTTTGTGCTCAAGTAATGGGAAATCATACAACAATATCAATAGCTGGGTCTAATGGGCATTTTGAATTAAATGTTTTTAAGCCTGTAATGATTTATAATTTATTACAATCCATAAGATTATTAACAGATTCTTGTAATAGTTTTACCAATAAATGTATCAAGGGTATAACTGCCAATGAGGATAGAATCAATAAACTTAGAGATGAATCACTTATGCTTGTAACAGCACTAAACTCTCACATAGGTTATGATAATGCTACTAAAATTGCTAAAAAAGCTCATAAAGATGGTTCTACATTACTTGAGGCTGCATTAAAATTAAAACTTGTAACAAAAAAAGAGTTTAAAGAGTGGGTAGTTCCAAAAAATATGATAGCACCTAAAGAGCTATAATATCTCACGAATTCCTTTAGCGTTTGGAGCAGATAAAATACCCTCTGCTTCAAGTTGTTCAATTACTCTAGCTGAACGGTTATAACCTATTTGAAGTCTTCTTTGCAGGTAAGAAATAGATGTCTTTCTATCTGTTAGTATTACATTTTTAGCATCTTCGTAAAGTGGATCTAATTCTTCATATGTTTCTCTAACTCCAGAGTTAACAGTTTCATTTTCTTCAACTAAAAAGCTTTTGTCATAGTTTGCTTCTCTTTGTGATTTTATAAACTCTACAATATCTTCTATCTCTTTTTCTGTACTCCAAGGAGCATGAAGTCTTACTAAACCTGTTGAACCAGGAGGTGTAAAGAGCATATCTCCCTTACCTAAAAGAGATTCTGCACCCATTTGGTCTAAGATAATTTTAGAATCTACTTTTTGCCCAACTCTATATGATATTCTTGATGGTAAATTTGCTTTAATAAGTCCAGTAACAACATCAACCGATGGTCTTTGAGTAGCAACTACAAGGTGTATTCCTGATGCTCTAGCCATCTGTGCAAGTCTAGCAATAGAGTGTTCAACATCTTTTCCACTTGTCATCATTAAGTCAGCTAATTCATCAATAATTACAACAATATATGGAAAGTGTTCCCCACCCTCTTTTTTAACCTTATCGTTATAGTTTTCTATATTTTTTGTTCTATTTTCACTCATTAATTCATAACGGCGTTCCATTTCGTGAACCATATTGTTTAAAGCTACAATTGCCTGCTTAGGCTTTGTAATAACTGGTGTAAGTAGGTGTGGGATATCATTATATATAGAAAATTCTAGCATTTTAGGGTCTATCATAAGAAGTCTAAGCTGGTCTGGCGAATTTTTATATAAAAGTGATAGAATCATTGCATTTATACCAACACTCTTACCACTTCCTGTTGTTCCTGCTATAAGAAGATGCGGAAGTTTTTTAAGGTCAGTTATAAATGGTTTTCCGACAATATCTTTTCCAAGTGCAATAGTTAAAGGAGATGAAGAATCTTTAAAGAGTTTAGAATCAAGAAGCTCTCGTAAGTAGATAGTATCAACACTTTCATTTGGAATCTCAATACCAACAACATCTTTTCCAGGAATTGGAGCTTGAATACGGATAGTTTCAGCTGATAGAGCCATTGCTAAATCATCTTGAAGATTTAAAATTTTACTTACTTTTACATTGGCAGCAGGTTTAAACTCAAATGTTGAGACAACTGGACCAGCGTAAGTTCTAACCACATCACCATCTATTTTAAAATGTGCAAGTTTTTCTATAAGGTATCTTATTTTATCATCAAGTTCACTCTCATCAATTGTATGAGATTTTAAATCTTGTTTTTGTAAAAAGTCAACAGTTGGAAGTCTAAAGTTTTTAGGTTTTTCTACCGCCCCTTTATCAATACCTTCTAAAAGTTTTGCATTTTCTTCTAGTTCTTCTACTATTACAGCATTTTTTTGTTCTTTGACTTTAGAAACTAATTCCAGTATATTCTCTGATTTGTCAAGGTTTTCTTTCTTTTTAATCTTAATAACTGGTTGAATATCTTCTACCACTTCTTCTGTTTCTAGTTCTTTTGATATCTCTTGTGCTTCAGGTGTTACTGAGTGTCTTAGAAATGATGGTTTATCTATCTCCTCTTCAATTTCAGGCTCTTCATATGTATATTCATCTACATTATCTTCTATTTCCACATGCCGAGTTACTTCTTTTTCTTTTGGCTCAGGTAACTTTGATTTTATAAAATCAACAATTGCAGAAGCTATCTCTTGCGTACTTTTATCTAAGATGATAATTATAGAAAGAGAAGTTATAATAAACCAAAATACCCATAAGCCAAATAAACCAATAGATGGAGATAAAAAGTCAACGAAATCTCCAGCTAGTTTACCTCGTAATTCATTCTCAACTAACATTGACTGAGCTAATAATAATGAAAAGAGTGATAAGAAGATTGCTACAACAAGCTCTGCTTTTCTAAAATTAAACTCTGTATTTTTATATAAAAAGTATAAAGGGACTAAAAATGCTAAAAGATATACAAAGGAAATATATCCAAAGTACATTTGATTGTATAGTGCAAAAGTTGTACCGTAACTACCCATAAGTCCACTGTCGCCAAAAAGAGTTGCAAATCCTAAGTAAATCAATACACTAAAAACTATAATAAAACTACTGTCTTTCAAACCATGTTGCCTTTAAACTAAAATAATAAATTAATTATATGAAGTATAGCCAAAAATGTTCCATCATAAAAATTTTCTTGGCATTTTGAAAGATATTTTTTAAATTTAAAATTAAATTGATTATAAATTTGGAACTAGATATAATTATATATATTTATACCTATAAATAAGAAGGGGAAAGTGTATGCGTATAAAAAAAATATTAGAAAAAGTTTTTTATACTTTATTATTTATCGGTGTATTATTATTGTCAGTTCATTACTCTTTAAAATCTGATTTTGCAAATATGAAAAATACTTCTGCTGGTAAAGATGGCGGTATTACATTGAGAAGTGAATACGCTAAAGAATCAAATTATTATACTAAGTTTAGAAAAGATATAAATAATGAAAATGTTTTATCTTTAGGTAATTATACTGTCAATGTAAATAATGAGATGAAAACTACAAAATTAATTATGAAAGTCTCTATTGACACCAATGAGGATACAATAGACCAAATTATGGAAAATCAGTCAGTCGTAAGAAGTGATGTTATTAATAGTGTTAGAAATTTAAGTGCTTCAAATATAAACCAAGAGAGTTTGTCAAAAGAGATAAAAAATAATTTAAATAAAAGATTTAAAAAAAATGATATAAATGATGTTTATTTTGAAAAATTTTTAACTCAATGAGTATTTAGTTATTGATAAGTTCTAAAACTTCTTCAACACTAAGTAACTTTCCAGTAGATTTCACTACTCCATCTACCACTAATCCTGGAGTATTCATAACTCCATAATCCATGATTTTTTGAATATCTTCAACTTTTTCAACGCTGTGAAACCCTCCCACTTTTGCTATAGCTTGTTTAGCTATCTCTTCTAAGGCTTTACACTTGGTACAACCTGTTCCTAAAACTTCTATTTTCATATCAAATCCTTATAAAATAAAATTAAATAGATATCCAATACCTATTATTCCTAAACCAACTATACCAAAAAATAAAGCTATTAGTTTTATGTGTAAAATCTTTTTAAGTATCATTGCTTCTGGCAGACTAAGAGCAGTTACCGCCATCATAAATGATAGTGCTGTTCCTAGAAGCATCCCTTTTGAAGTTAAAACTTCTACTAGTGGCATAACTCCTGCGGCATTTGAGTACATTGGTATTCCCATTATTACAGCTATTATTACTGCAAATGGATTATCAGAACCTGCATAACTTGCTATAAAATCAGCTGGGACATATCCATGAATAAATGCACCAACTCCAACTCCAATCATCACATAAAGATAAATCTTTTTAAATATATCATACGTGTAGTCCCAAGCCTCTTTAAGTCTTTGTTTAAATGTTAGGGAGATTCTTATATCTTCTAGTTCACCTTCCATTGGTTTAACATCCATTAAAATATACTTTTGCATATTCATCCGACCAATAAAGTAACCACCAAGTATCGCAACCAATAATCCAAAACCTATATAAATAGCTGTAATTTTAAAGCCAAACAAACCAAAAAGCATAGCAATGGCTATCTCATTGTTTAATGGTGCACTAATTAAGAAACTAAATGTTACACCTATTGGAATTCGTGCTTGAATAAAACCTAAAAAAAGTGGAATCGCTGAACAACTGCAAAACGGTGTAATTATTCCAAAAAGTGCTGCTAATACATTTCCTGTAAACTCTGATTTTCCTTGAAGGTAAGCTCTTACATACTCTGTATTAAAATGAGTTCTTAAATATGAGACTGCAAAAATAATAGTAATTAGTAAAAACCAAATCTTAATAGTGTCATAAATAAAGAAGTTTATGGTGTCATTAATCTGTCCACTTAGACCTAAGACTTCTAAGGTAAAATAATCAACACTTTGCTTCCACATCTAGTTTAAAGCCTTTTTAACTTCACTAAGAAGAACTTCTTCTATCTCTTTATATGTATCTATAAACGCGTCAAACTCTTTACCATCAGGGTCTTCAAAGCCTACATGAATTTTATTTACTGGTTTAGGGAAGATTGGACAAGTTTCTTTGGCATGTGAACATACGGTAACTACTAAATCAAAATCTATATTAATAACTTCATCTAAATGTTTAGAGAAATATTTATCATTCCACATGCCATTCATCTCTAAAACCTCTTTGGCATGTGGATTTACTTTTCCTGATGGTGCAATACCGCAACTATAAGCCTCTACCCCATCAAGTTTCGCGTTTATAAGAGCTTCACCTATAATACTTCTACAACTGTTACCTGTACACATAACCAATACTTTTTTACTCATATTTTGCATTCCCCATTTTTTGATATTTCTTTTAACTCTGGAATCTCTATATCCAGATATTTAATCTCTTCTAAGGCTTCAGTTCTAAAGCGATCTAAGGGGCTTCTTATAGAGTAATAAGCCCAAGTCCCCTTACGATTTACTCTCAAAAATCCTGCATCTTTTAAAATTTTAAGATGGCGTGAAAGACGTGATTGAATCATATCTAATGAAATTTGCATATCACACACGCACATCTCACCGTGCTTATCTAAAAAACGAAGTATCAATATTCTTGTTTCATCATTAAGTGCTGATACACTTTTTAAAAAGATTTCCACACTATCCCCTTTAATATTGTAAGAATTATATCAAAACAAATTTATTAAATCAAGATATCTTGATATTTAGATTTAATTCTGATATAGTTTCTCTATTAAAATAATCAGGAGCAGTATATGACACTAGCTATTTTAGTTTTTCTAGTAACTTTAATATTTGTGATTTGGCAACCTAGAGGCTTACAAATAGGTACAACGGCAGTTATAGGAGCGATTGGAGCACTTATTCTTGGTGTAGTTGATTTTAACGATGTTATTACTGTTACAGATATTGTTTGGGATGCTACATTAGCATTTATTGGAATTATAATCTTATCTATGGTTTTAGATCAAATCGGATTTTTTGAGTGGGCTGCACTCAAGATGGCAAGACTTAGCAAGGGTAATGGACACCTTATGTTTGTATATATTTTACTTCTTGGTGCAGTTGTTGCAGCTCTTTTTGCAAATGATGGAGCAGCACTTATATTAACTCCTATTTTACTTGCTAAGATGAAACACCTTAAAATGAATCCTGTTGCAATATTTGCATTTTTAATGGCTGGTGGATTCATAGGTGACAGTGCCTCAAATCCTTTGGTTATATCAAATCTTACAAATATCGTTACAGCTGGATATTTTGACATAGGCTTTTTAGAATATATGAAAAATATGTTTTTACCAAATATGCTGAGTATTATCGCTTCTATTGTGGTTTTATGGATATATTTTAGAAAATCTATTCCCACTCATATAGATGTTCAAAATCTTGCTACCCCAGAATCAGTTATAAAAAATATGACCATGTTTAAACTTAGCTGGTGGTTTTTAGGACTGCTTCTAATTGGTTACTTCATTGGTGATTATTATAATCTTCCTGTATCTGTATTTGCACTTGGGGGAGCACTTGTGTTTTTAGCTATTGCAAATCACTTTAAAGCTACAAAACCATGGATGACTATTAAAACTGCTCCTTGGCAGGTTGTATGGTTCTCTATAGGTTTATATATTGTGGTTTTTGGGTTAAAAAATGCAGGACTAACAACTTATCTTGCTGATATGATAGTTACACTAGAGAGTTACGGAAATACTGTAGCTGTAATTGGTACAGGTTTTTTAGCTGCTGTTCTTAGTTCTGTTATGAATAATATGCCAACTGTGATGGTTATGGATATTGCAATAGCAGAAGCTGGAAACTCCACACTTGCTTACGCAAATATCATCGGCTGTAATCTTGGTCCAAAAATGACACCTATCGGTTCACTTGCTACCCTACTTTGGTTGCATGTTTTAGCTCAAAAAGGTGTAAAAATAAGTTGGATTGAGTATATGAAAGTTGGTCTTGTAATTACACCACCTGTACTTTTCATATCACTTTTAGGTTTAATATAAGGTCAGATCATCAAGCTTGATATGATTTAGTATCAAGCTTATTCTAGGGAATTATTAACGTTTCAGATTATTTGTAGTTTGTAGCATTTCATCACTAGTCGTGATTACTTTTGAGTTAGAATCATAAGCTCTTTGACCTGTAATAAGATCTGTTAGTTCAACTACTAACTCAACATTACTAAGTTCAACAAAACCTTGTCTAATAACTCCAAGTCCATCAATACCAGGTGTTCCATCAACTGGTTGTCCTGAACTATCTGTCTCAATGTAAAGGTTATCACCATACGAGTGTAATCCAGCTGGATTTATGAAGTTTGTTGTTGTAATTTGTCCAATTTGTGTTGCCGCAGTCTGTCCAGATTGAACAACAGAAACAGTACCATCAGTACCAATACTAATATTTGTAGCATCTGCTGGTACAACAAGCTCAGGAACCAGTTTATATCCATCACTATTTACAACTGAACCATCTTGGTCTAACTTAAAAGCACCATTTCTTGTATATACTTCAGTGCCATCAGGAAGTTCCATTTTAAAAAATCCATTACCAGTTATAGCAATATCAAGTTGATTATCCGTCTGCTTTAAACTTCCTTCTGAAAATATTTTATTAATAGCAGTTGCTCTAACACCAAGTCCAACTTCAATACCAGTAGGAGATTTTGTAACATCACTTGTTGATGTTCCAGCATATTCCTGCACATGATACATCAAATCAGCAAACTCAGCACGAGACTTTTTAAATCCTATTGTATTTACATTGGCAATATTATTTGCTGTTGTGTCTATTTGTGTCTGCATTCCCAACATCCCTGTTGAGGCAGTATAAAGTGATTGCATCATAATTTTATCCTTTAGCCGCTAGTTTAGTAATAGCTTCATTATTCATATCGTCCATCTGAGAACTCATCGCTTTTTGGTACATTCCAACTAAACGATTTGTTTCTATCATCTGTGTCATCATTTTTACAGCATTAACATTGCTTTTTTCAACAAAACCTTGTCTCACTGCCCCGCTATCCTCTATACTCTTAATTTGATTAATATTTTCATATTTATAAAGATTATCTCCATCTTTTTTTAGTAAATTAATATTTTCAGGCTGTGCTATAAGTAATTTAGCACTTTCTCCCAGTTTTACGCTTCCAGGAAGATTTGTATATAGCTGTCCATTTTTATCAGCTTCAATAACACTATCTTCAACATTAAAAGTAATAGCACCTTTACCATCATTAAGAAAACTCTGAGAAAGAACCTCATAACCTTGCTTTGTTACTAATTTTCCCTCATCGTTTGTAGTAAAAGAGCCATCTCTAGTTAGTCTTACTCCCTGAGGTGTTTTTACCGCAAAAAATAAACCCTCACTAGATAATGCAAAATCCATATTATTTCCAGTGGCTTGCATACTTCCTACCGAGTGGTTAGTGTATGAGTCCACTATCTGAGGGGCTTTTGTTAAAGCTCTGTTTAAAAACTGAGCTCCATCTTCTGAATGGTTTGCATTAGGAAGTTCATCTCTAGCTTCTTTAAAAAGTCTCATAAAGTCACCAACAACCAGATTGTCTTCTTTAAAACCAGCAGTATTAACATTTGCAAGATTATTGGCGATGGTATCAAGTTTATTGAATTGAGTTACCATTCCAGCAGCCGCACTGTAGTATCCAGTTTGCATAATCTTCCTTTTATTTTAGATATCTGACTAAGATTAAGCAAAGTATGTTCCAAAAAAAAATATTAAAATTAAAGTTGCATTTTAGAATATCTCGGTATAATCCACTCTTTAAAAAAACTTAAACAACTGTGGAGCAAAGTCCAATATGACAGCAAAAGAACTCAACAAAGCTTTAGATACATTTTTTAGTGAACATAAATCAAAAGATTGTGCTACTTATGAATCTTTAATAGAACTTTTTGAAAAACAACCAACAGCTGCGCAAGCTAAAAATATATTCAAGCTTGCTACCAAAAATAAAACTTGTCTTTATACATCTTCAGAACATGCAAAAATATTAAATGAAAAAGAAGCAGAAGCAAGAAGAAGTGCTCAGCGAAAGATGCTGGAGAATAACGAGTCTGATAATTTTGATATTTTAAAAGAACATGAACTACTTGAGTGGTCTCGTTCAGACTCTCCTGTTCGTATGTATCTTCGTGAGATGGGACAGATTCCACTACTTACAAAAGAAGAAGAGATAGAAATTTCTAAAAAGATAGAGGGTGGAGAGAGTATAATTATAGATGCTATCTGTTCAGTGCCTTATCTTATAGAGTTCATTCTTGATTACAAAGAACCTTTAATTAACCGTGAAAGAAGAGTTAAAGAGTTATTTAGAAGTTTTGAAGATGAAAAAGAAGATGCTGATGATGGTGCAGAAGAAAAAGAAACTGTAAAATCATTAAGTGATGATAAAAGTAGAGTTGAAAAAGTAACTTTTAGCTTCAAAGCACTAGAAAAAGCTAAAAAAGACTGGATTAAACTTACCGAAAAAGCACCTGAAGACTTAGATACTGAATTAAACGAAGAAATAATTCAATACTTTTTAAGTGTTACATTCAAAAAATCAGTTTTAAAAGAAAAACTTCTTGATTTGGGTCCAACATCTAAACTAATCAATGAACTTGTTAAAGCAATGGAGACCGCATTAAAGAGTGATGAAGGTTACGACAAAGAACTAAAAAGACTTGAATATAAACTTCCTCTATTTAATGCAACTCTAAAAGCAAATCATAAAGTTTTAGTTGACAAAATTCAGGAACTAAAAAAAGAAGATATAGCCAATATGGTTCCAGAAGCAACGATGGTTTCTACATATATGGAAATTAAAAAACTTGTTCAAACAAAAGAAGCTTCAAAAAATAGCTTCGATATGGAACCAGAAAAACTAGCTGATATTCTAGAGCAAATTAAACGTGGTAAAAATATCTCTGAAATCTCTAAAACTAAAATGGCAAAATCAAATCTTAGACTAGTTGTTTCTATCGCTAAAAGATATACAAACCGTGGACTTCCTTTCCTTGACCTTATTCAAGAGGGAAATATTGGTCTTATGAAAGCTGTTGATAAATTTGAATACCAAAAAGGTTACAAGTTCTCAACTTATGCAACATGGTGGATTCGTCAGGCAATCTCTCGTGCTATTGCTGATCAAGCTAGAACTATCCGTATCCCTATCCATATGATTGAGACTATCAACCGTATCAATAAAATTATGCGTAAACACCTTCAAGAGCATGGTAAAGAGCCAGATGTTGATACAATCGCAGTAGAAGTTGGTCTTTCTATTGAAAAAGTTAAAAATGTTATTAAAATCACAAAAGAGCCTATATCTCTTGAAGCACCTATTGGTAGTGAAGAAGACGGGCGTTTTGGTGACTTTATAGAAGATAAAACTTCTGTCTCTCCAGCTGAATCAATACTAAAAGATGATTTAAGAGTTCAAATAGAGCATGTTTTAGAGCAGTTAAATGAAAGAGAAAAAGCTGTTATAAAACTTCGTTTTGGGATTATGGATGATGAGAGTGATAGAACACTTGAAGAGATTGGTAAAGAACTTAGCGTAACAAGAGAAAGAGTTCGTCAAATTGAATCTAGTGCAATTAAAAAGCTTAAACACCCTAAAGTTGGTCGTAAACTTAAGAACTATATAGAAGAATAGACATGACCTTTGAGCAACAGTGGCTAGAGTATGATTATAATCCATTCATACTCTTTAACTCAAATGGCAAAGTACTTTCATTAAACTCTGAAGCACAATTTCTGCTTGGTGCTGTAAACTCTCATGAGTTATTTGAACTTGCATCAGCTTACTCAAACATAACCTTTGGTTTTAAAACAACATTTTTAGAACTAGAGTTTGGAAGATATAAATTTTTTGGTTTAACAGTTGGTTATGAGAATGAAGATGCAATAGGTATAAAATTGTATCAAACACCATCATTTAAAATAAACAAACCCAAACCAACTGGAGAGTTGACAAATATCTATACTTTAGTTGACTTATGTATATCAACAAACTCTATAAATTCAAATATTAAATTTATCAAAGAATTTGATCCAACAATACCAGAGATTGTAATAAACTCTAGTAGTTTCATAAAATTACTAAATAAAATCTATTCTTGTTTTTTAGATAACAATGAAATATATACAAAAATATTTTTTAGAGTTGGTGAACATATTAAATTTGAAGAGAAAAAATATGGTCTATTTAGTATAGATATTAAAGCAGATAATATTAATGAAAAACATATAAATCAGTTAAAAGTTTATGCACAAGATAGTAACTTTTTTATAGATATAAAAAAGAGTATAACTATCAACATACCAATGATTTTATCCTAGGAAAATAGCTCTTTAGAACTCAAAGAACCAACAATAATACCAACTAACAGGGCTGGAAGATATACAGATATATCTAAAATATGATTGTTATTTAAAGCTATGAAACCTAAAACTAGAAACAGATATGGAGCTAATCTAAACAGAGACACACTCCCTTTTGCTCCATGTTTTGCACTATCAAAGCTAAATGTTTTTATTTTTGCTTTTTCTTCTTTTACTATCTCTTTTAAATCAAGTTCCTCTACTGGAGCATCATTAATAGGCTCATCATCATAAAGCTCATAAGGGTCTTCTATCTCGTCTAGTAAATCTCTTTTTTCATCTATCGCTTTAGAATCAACTTGATTTTGCACCATTTTCCTATACGCAAAAGAGGAACCAAGTATCACAAAAAGGCTACTTAAAAAGGCTATTTGAGTATTTATATAAAAACTAAATGATATAAAATAAGTTCCAATAATAAAAAGTTCAACTACGAAAATAAGCTTAATAGCTTTTTTCATTATAATCCTCGTCATCATCTTCATCTTCAAGTTGCTTTTTGATGGCATATCTTGGTTCTTTGGCTAATTCTTCATAACCTTCTTTTTGTTTTTTATACACTTTAAAAACATTTAAAATTGCTGCTGCGATTCCAATAAATACACCAATAAACATAGTCCAACCAACACCAGTTATACTTTTAAGTAAAAATCCAATACCAACACCCATAATAACAGCGACAACCATAGATATCCCTAAAGAAAGATGATCTGCTGCTTCTATAATAGGTTTTATACGAGGCTTTTTTTCTTCCTCTGTATTTTCAACTTCAGCCATTTGTGATTTCCTTTAATACTTTTGCACATGCCAAAATTGTATCTTCAATCATCTCATCAGTTGTTGCAGTTGATATAAATCCTGTCTCATAAAGTGAACATGCAAAATAAAAACCTTCATTTAACATACCAGCGTGAAATTTAGCAAATAACTCTGCATCAGTATTACAAGCATCAGCAAAGTTTTTAACAGGTTTTTCATTAAAGAAAAAACCAAACATACTTCCTCTTACATCTGTTTGCATCGTAATTCCACATGCCGAAGCTGCCTCTTTCATTCCGTTAACCAATCTTGTAGCACGAGCTTCTAAAACAGACATAACTCGTGCATTTTGTTTTAGTTTAGTTAATGCTGCATATCCAGCTGCCATTGCTACAGGATTTCCACTTAGTGTCCCTGCTTGATAAACAGGTCCCTCAGGGCTAAGCTGTGCCATTATCTCAGCACGTGCTCCAAAAGCACCAACTGGCATACCACCACCAATAACCTTACCAAGTGTTACGATATCTGGCTTAACTCCAGTGATAGATTCAGCACCATTTATAGTACCTCTAAAACCACTCATAACTTCATCAAAAATCAAAAGTGCTCCATTCTCATCACAAAGCTTTCTTAATTCGTGTAAAAACTCTTTATCTGCTGGAACTAGACCCATATTACCCGCTATTGGCTCAATAATTACACATGCTATGTCAGAAGAATCTACAAAACATTTTTTTACACTCTCAATATTGTTATACTCTGCTAAAAGAGTATGTTTTGTAAAATCTGCTGGAACACCAGGACTAGATGGATTTCCAAAAGTAGCAGCTCCACTTCCAGCTTCAACTAAAAGAGCATCACTATGACCATGATAACAACCCGTAAACTTAACAATATCATCACGAGAGGTAAATCCACGAGCAAGTCTAATTGCACTCATTACAGCTTCTGTACCACTACTAACAAATCTAACTTTATCAATTGAATCAAAAAATGAGATAACAAGTTTTGCCAACTCTGTTTCAGCAACAGTTGGAGCACCAAAACTAAGACCATGTTTTACAGCTTCTATTACTGCCGATTCTATAGACTCATCTCTATGACCAAAAATAAGTGGTCCCCAACTTTGAACATAATCAACATATTTGTTACCATCAACATCTTTTAAGTAAGCACCCTCACCTTCTGAAATAAAAACTGGAGTACCTCCAACACTTTTAAATGCTCTAACTGGAGAATTTACTCCACCTGGAATTAAACTTTGGGCTTCTTCAAATGCTTTTTTTGATGCTTCTGTGCTCATATAGTGACCTTAGTAATTTTTTTGTATTATAGCAAAGTAGTATTAATTTTCATTTGATATAATCCTTAGTAATTAAAACTAAATGGATAAATTTGAATCGTTCCTCTTTTGCACTTTTTGTAGCACTACTAATTCATCTTTTATTGGTATTACTTTTTATATTTCTTGGAACAATTTTCAATGAAAATAAAAAACCAATAGAGAAAAAAGAGAAAAAGATACGAGTTTCACTAAAAGAACTACCAAAACCACAAAAAGAATCTGGTGAAATTATAAAAGAAACTTTACCAACACCAGAAGCCCCACCAATGCCAAAAGGTGAGCAACTAAAAAAAATAGTTGAAGAACCTCCTGTTACTTATAAACCAAAAGCAAAACCAAAAAAACCAAAGTTAAATCCTAGACCAAAACCAAAGATAGAAAAACCTAAACCAAAGATTAAAAAAACTGCACCTCTTCCACCTAAAAAGCCTTTTATACCACTTATAAAACCTAAAGAAGAAAAAGTAAAAGAAGAGCCGATTAAAGAAGATGTTAAAAAAGAAGAAAATCCTCTTTATGCAATGCTATCACAAGACAAGTCATCAGAAGAAGAACCTGATGAGCGTACAAAAAAATCAAATGTAGCTAGTGCTGGTAAAAATATTCAAAAATTATATGGTGATGAATTTGGTAAACTATCTATTGGACAGCAAAAATACATTTTAGATAACCAAGAGATTATGAGAAGAATAACACAGCAAGTTTTAGATC
>Ga0209345_10003912_pt1 | contig 14833 bp, 13 predicted proteins | sample Cruoilmetagenom7_FD_187294 | JGI IMG/M metagenome (GOLD analysis project Ga0209345, IMG submission 187294) | Oil polluted marine microbial communities from Coal Oil Point, Santa Barbara, California, USA - Sample 7 (SPAdes) (version 2) | ecosystem: Environmental > Aquatic > Marine > Oil seeps ... | reverse complement strand
GAAGTCTGTTCAACCTAAGGTGAAGGCTGCGCTGCATGATATCTGGATGGCAGAAACGCAGGACGAGGCGCACAAGGCCTTTGACCGGGCACTGGTTCGCTTCGAGCCGAAGTATCCCGGAGCCATGGAGCGCCTGCGCAAGGACCGGGAAGAACTGCTGGCGTTCTACGACTTCCCGGCAGAGCATTGGGTTCACATCCGGACAACCAATCCGATCGAATCCACGTTCGCGACTGTCCGGCTGAGAACCAAACGAGCCCGGAACTGCGGCTCGCGAGAGACCACGCTGGCGATGGTCTACAAGCTGCTGGAATCAGCACAGAAGAACTGGAAGCGGATCAAGGGATTTAATCTGCTGACCCTCGTGGTCAACAATGTGAAGTTCAAGGACGGCGAACAAGTACAGGATCAATCAGACAGGAACGCGGCCTGATGCCCATACACCAGATTTGACATTAACTCAAAAAAATCGGGGCCAATCAAACAGCGATCACCTATTTTAATGAGCTTTTTATCAGCGATGATAACAAAGTTATTATTCATATAAGTATCATCACCTATTTCAACTCTTGCACTAGAATTTCTCGCCTCCACGTAACCAGATCCTTTAATGAAGAATGGAGACGGCCAAATACCCAGATGACTGCTTCCTATGGATATAGAACCCTTACCAACAAACTGAGTTGGCTGCTTTATAACTGTACGATCAGTACGTATATTTGCATTTGAGAGGAAAACCCTATAATAAAAGCACCTTATTACTGAAATCATACTCACATATTTCTTCAAAAATTTAGCCATAATTCAAGCATCAAACCCGTAAATATTTAAAAGAGTTACAGTAGTTAATAATTTTTTCAATCTGACATTGTTTCATCACGGGACTGATTGGCAGGCTCAGAACCTCCTGATGCATGGCCTCTGTCAGTGGGTAAGACCGTGCGTTACACTTTGCGTAGGCCTGTTGCTGATGTGGCGGGATCGGGTAGTGGATCAGAGTTTGGACACCGGCGTTAGCCAAGTGTGCCTGCAAAGCTTCGCGCTCTGCTGTCCGGATCACGTATAGATGAAATACGTGATTTTCCAATGATGTCAGTGTGCTGTGCGCTGTTATTGGCTGTGACAGTGCGGGATGTGTGATGCCTTTGGCATAAGCCAGTGCAATCTCTTTGCGCCGCTGGGTTTCAGTATCAAGGTGCTGTAGCTTCACCCGCAGCATGGCCGCTTGCATCTCATCCAGGCGGCTGTTGACGCCCTGATAGAGGTTTTCATATTTTTTGTGACTGCCATAATTACCCAAGGCGCGAATAGTTGTTGCCAGTTCATCATCATTGGTAGTGACGGCACCCGCATCACCCAATGCACCCAAGTTTTTACCAGGGTAAAAACTGAAACCCGATGCGTGACCCCAGCTGCCCGCCTTTTTACCGTTGATCCCAGCCCCGTGCGCCTGTGCAGAATCTTCCAGTACCAATAGGCCATGTTCATCTGCCAATGCCATGAGCTCAGGCATGGGGGCCAACTGGCCGTACAAGTGAACCGCAAGGATGGCTTTGGTGTTGGCGGTAATGGCAGCGATTGTTTTAGTTGGGCATAGGTTGTAGGTGTGCTCATCTGGCTCAACCAGAACCGGCTTCAGTCGGTTTTCGGTGATCGCAAGGACGCTGGCAATGTAGGTATTGGCAGGGACGATCACTTCATCGCCTTCCTTAAGCTTGCCAAGCTCTTTCCAGGCGCGCAGTGTCAGTGTCAATGCGTCCAGGCCGTTTGCCACACCGATACAATGCATGGTGCCGCAGTAGGCCGCAAACTCTGACTCAAACGTTTGCAGCTCTGTACCTTGAATGTACCAGCCGGAGTCGATTACATGGGTAGCGGCATCAATCAAGTCTTGGCGGTATTGGGCGTTAATGGTTTTAAGGTCAAGAAAAGGGATCATTTGGTTACATACCTGATGACTTTTGCCGGGTTACCCACCACAACAGCGTATGCGGGTACATCTTTGGTGACTACAGCGCCTGCGCCTATCATGGCGTATTCACCTATGGTGATACCGGGCAGAAGGGTTGCGTTGGCGCCTATGCTGGCGTTGCGCTTGATTCTGATGCCTGAAAACTGTTCCGGGTATTTTTTGGAACGAGGGTAAGGGTCATTGCTGAAGGTGACATTGGGGCCAATGAAGACATCATCTTCAAGGCGTGTGCCATCCCACAGTTGCACACCCGATTTCAATGTCACTCTATCACCAATAACGACATCACCTTCGATCAAGGTTTGGGCGCAGATATTACATTCTTTGCCAATCTTCGCGTCTTTCAGGATCACAACAAATTGCCATACTCGTGTGCCTTCGCCAATGGATGAGGTGGCCACATCTGCCAAAGGATGAATGAAGCTCATACCCCTACCACCTTGAGGAAGTCGTCATAATCACGGATATAGTCGGCTTCGTCATAGTGGGCATTGGCCAGCACCAGCAGCACGCAATCAGGGGTGAAGTCGTGCATTGTCCCCCATACCAAAGCATCTTGAAGTAAACCGATATTCGGCTGGTTCAAGTCATAGGTGATTTTCTGTTTGCCGTCATCCAGCGTGACTTTACAGGAGCCATTCACCGCAATCAGATACTGTTGAGTTTGGTGATGTGAGTGCTGGCCCCGTGGTACATCTGGCTGCGTACCGTAGATATAAAAAACGCGCTTAACTTCAAAAGGAACATCCTGTTGGCCTTCAATCGCGACTAATTGCCCACGATAGTCTCCAAGAATGCGGTGCTCGGTAATGCTCATGCTTGCCCCCCTGCCAACCTGAGCAGGTACTGACCATAGCCATTTTTACTTAATGCCTGCCCCTGCTCTTTTAACGCATCCTTACTGAGCCAGCCATTGTTGAATGCAATCTCTTCCAGACACGCCACTTTCAAGCCCTGGCGATGCTCAATGGTCTGCACGAAGCTGCTCGCCTCCAGCAGACTTTCATGGGTGCCGGTATCCAGCCAGGCAAAACCACGCCCCAGCAGTTCTACATTCAGGTCACCACGTTCAAGGTATGCCTGGTTTACAGTGGTAATTTCCAGCTCTCCCCGGTGCGAGGGTTTCACCTGCTTGGCGATTTCGACCACGTCGTTGTCGTAGAAGTAGAGGCCGGTCACGGCGTAGTTGGACTTGGGCTGTTCGGGCTTCTCTTCAATGGAGATCGCTTTGCTGTTCTCATCAAAGGCGACCACGCCAAAGCGCTCCGGGTCTTTGACCTGATAACCGAATACGGTCGCGCCGGACGTGCGGGCAGCGGCCTGTTTCAGCTTGGGCGAAAAGCCCTGACCGTAAAAGATGTTGTCGCCCAGTACCAGGCAGACGCTGTCATCAGCGATAAAGTCTTCACCGATGATAAAGGCCTGTGCCAGACCATCCGGGCTGGGCTGCTCGGCGTAGCTGAGTTGAATACCGAAGTTGCTGCCATCGCCCAGCAGTTTTTCAAAGTTAGGCAGGTCTTCAGGGGTGGAGATGATCAGGATGTCACGGATACCCGCCAGCATCAGTACCGAGAGCGGGTAATAGATCATCGGCTTGTCGTAGATGGGCAGCAGCTGCTTGGACACGCCTTTGGTGATCGGATACAAACGGGTGCCGGAGCCACCGGCGAGGATAATGCCTTTCATGATCTGTCCTTGTGACTGAACGAGTTGCTATCAGAGCTGCCCAAGGCGCTCACGCCGGTAGGAGCCATCCTGCACACGGCGGCACCATTCCAGGTTGTCAAGATACCACTGCACGGTTTTACGGATGCCGGACTCGAAGGTTTCTTGCGGTTGCCAACCCAGTTCACGCTGAATCTTGTTTGCATCAATGGCATAGCGGCGGTCGTGGCCGGGACGATCCTGTACGTTCGTAATCAAGTCGCGGTAACTTGTTTCAGCCGGGGCCAACTCCTGCAGGAGATCGCAAATGGTGTGGACCACTTCGATGTTCTGCTTTTCGTTGTGGCCGCCGATGTTGTAGGTTTCACCCACCTTGCCTTCGGTAACCACCTTGTACAGTGCGCGGGCATGGTCTTCCACATAGAGCCAATCGCGGATCTGATCACCCTTGCCGTAGACCGGCAGCGGCTTGCCTTCCAGTGCATTGAGGATCATCAGCGGTACCAACTTTTCCGGGAAGTGGTAGGGGCCGTAGTTGTTGGAGCAGTTGGTCACCAGTACCGGGAAGCCGTAGGTGCGCATCCAGGCACGCACCAGGTGGTCTGAGCTGGCCTTGCTGGCAGAGTACGGGCTGCTGGGGGCATAGGCGGTAGTTTCAGTGAACAATGGCAGCGCGTTATTGCCGGCAGGAGCGGCTCCTACAGAGTTGGTAGCGGTATGACCGCTGCTGTGGTCGGCGGCCATATCAGATGGATGTGGCAGGTCACCGTAAACCTCATCGGTGCTGATATGGTGGAAACGGAACATCTGCTTGCCAGCCGCACCCAGGCCTTGCCAGTGACTGCGGGCTACTTCGAGCAAGGTGTAAGTGCCAACGATGTTGGTGTCGATAAAGGCGGCAGGGCCATCAATGGAGCGGTCCACATGGCTTTCAGCAGCCAGATGCATGATGGCATCGGGTCGATGCGCGGCAAATACCCGTTCCAGTTCGGTACGGTTACAGATATCCACTTGCTCAAAGGCATAGCGGCTTGAACTGTCGACTTCACGCAGATTGTCAAGGTTGCCTGCATAGGTGAGCTTGTCGACGTTGACGACGCTATCCTGAGTGTTCTGGATGATATGACGGATAACAGCCGAGCCGATAAAGCCGGCACCGCCGGTAATCATAACTTTCATGTTTCACCCTGGTAACATTCAAGAATCAAGACATTCAGCCTCTGCCCATATTTAAACCAAAAAGAGTACGAAAGCCATAACGCAAAAACTTAATACTCAATAAAAATCCTTTATCAATCGCGAGCGCTTTCTTGAAGAAAACTCTTGAACGATCGTCTTTTAACTTCTGTAAGTCATAGGCATAAACAAATAATGAATACGCGTAAGCTCTATTGAAAAGCGGATGATCCATATGCTCCAGGATACATTGCTCTACACTTTTCCATATAATATCTTTCTTTTTTGATATATTGCTATCATGCACCCTATATCTGGACAGAATACTCCCACAGTGCAGCATATTCCCTTTTTTTCTCGACAAGGAAAGCCACATATAAAAATCCTCTGTGACAATACCTTCTTTATAGCCACCTACATCCCTGACATGCTCAGTACGCATCATCGCCGTAGGCGCCATGAGGTTAGCCCTACGCATAATTACATCTTCAAAGCTGTAAATTTTTTTAGATCTATTTTTATTTCCTTGTACGTTCGAAAAATCATCTACAAAATCAACACCCCCAAAGCATGCAGAGACTGCTGGATTCGATATCATTTCAGATACCTGATGGCTGATTTTATGTGGCAGCATCTCATCATCCGATGCTATTGGGGAAAAAAATTCACCCTTAGCCCAATCCAAGGCCTCATTAAGCGTTGAGGATAACCCCTTATTGGCTCTGGCTATAAACTCGAATCTTAAAAACCTTCCTCTACATTGATCTACATAGCCGTTTATTATATCGATAGAGTTATCTGAAGAGCCATCATCCAATATAATCAACTCGATATTTTCATAGTCCTGCTTAATTATGCTCTCTATACAGTTACCTATGTACCTCTCATGATTATAGCTGGGTACTACAACAGTAACTAACGGCTTAGATTTAATCATTATGAACGGCCTCTATTTCTATCAAAGACCAGACATATAAATACCGCAGTTAATAACCAAAAATAAACTCCGAAGAAATTTCCATATAGGTTTAGATGTGTATTAAATGGAAAGATCATTGCCAAATAAGATGCAAAAAAACCAGCCGCCATTAATGAAGAATTATTAACTTTATTAAAAACCCAAATATGTACAAGGAAGTAAAAAAGCAAAATACCTGCCAAACCTGAAACCCCCGTATCAACAAAAACCTGTAACACCATTTGGTGAACATACATGGGGCCTTGTAACTCAAAGCCTGACCCTTCAAACGCGCCTGTTACAAATTCACTGTTCGGAGCATAATCTGGATATGCATACCGAAATGATCTTGCACCAACACCAGTCCACATATTATCTTGAGCCATCAAGAGGGCAGTATTCCATATTTCTACCCTGCCAGCAGAGGACGTGTTAACATTTTCAAAGCTTGGATTATTGATAAAGGCAAAAGTATGTTTCAGCCTGTTGCCTGTATCAGTATACTCAACAATGTACATACAGAAACTCAAAGCCACCAAAACAAATGGCACGGCAAACCTTAATCTTATAGACTTTACGCTCCCACCCCTGAAAAAATAAATAGCTGTTAAAAAAACAAAAAGTACAGCCAAAGATACCCATGCAGCCCGATTGCCACTAATTAAAACCCCCCATAGCATCAATAAAAATAGGGAGCATGCTATCTTTTTACTCTTTTCAGCCCATCCATATACCAACAACCCAATCAAGGGAACAAGTGTATATCCCATAATCATATTGTAACCAAACAGACCTTGGTAACGGCCCCCAACGCTTTCACCAAAAAACCTGCCTGAAGATATGACCTGTAAGGTAGCAGTAAACACCCAAACAAAAACAACTATGGTCAAAGGGATTAAAATACTTTTAAGGCGTTCGATAGAAACACGATTAAGAACATAGTAACCAGTTATAAAAAATGCAAAATACACTATACAGAACTTTATGGCTCGTCCTACATCGTACGCCCCTGGAGTAGAGATCAGTGCTGGAACCCAAAAAAGCAGAAAAGAAGCAAAGTAAGCTTTTTCCTTATTACTTAACCGCCCTAAACGAAGTCTTTTGAAAAAATCACCAACCCCAAGAGCGAACATAAATAAAACCGGTAACCAAAAAAGTTTCGAGAATGGTACAAGAACCAAAAACAAAACGAAACTTATTTCAAAACCTCGATTACTTATTGACTTCACGAAGGTACTCATCCGTTAATATCTTCATACAGATCGAGAGTTGAAATAATCATTTTTTCAGCCAACATATCATGACTTATCAAGTCAGGAGGCTCTCTTAACACTGCACATATATCTTCATATACAGTTTTTTCTTTCAATTGACCTACAGGGAATAATTTTGACAGCATTTCACCAACCCCACCATGCGCATATCCCAACACAGGGGTTCCTATGCTGAGCGCTTCAAGTACGGTTCTACCGAAGGATTCCGGTTTTTTGGACAGTGACAGGACCACATCCGAAACTGCGTAAATTTCTCGCATATCGGATCTGTTGCCAGTAAAGGTAATGGCTTGTGCCAGCCCCTCCTGGAGGACGCGCTCTCGAATTTCCCGTGCATACGCCTTTCGCTTGGGGTCTTCACCACCCACAATCAGGCCATGTACAGGCTCCCCGCTGTCGCGCAGTTCCTTGATCAAGTCAATAAAGTCGTGATGTCCTTTTAGACGGGTCAAGCGCCCGGGAAGCGTCAGAACCTTTTGATCTCTCAGCTGAGGGTACTGTTGATACCAACGATTCAGCCACTCATCTGTGGGGCGATAGCCATGTGGAAACTCATCAGGGTCGATACCACGGTAGATCACCTTGACCCTGCCCATGTCCGTTTGTGGATAGTTGTCACGAATGTAATCACGCACCGTATCAGACACTGCAATGACGCGCTCGCCACGGCACATGATTGAGCTGTAACGACTGACCGAGTACAGACCATGTACGGTTGTAACCAAATGGGGCCGCTGATTCTCGGGCAGCCCCTTCCAGGCAAACCAGCATACCCAGGCCGGCATGCGCGAGCGCAGATGAAGAATGTCCGGCTTTTCTTTCCGCAACCAGCGGCGCAATGCCCAGACGTGGCGGAGTGTCAGAGGGGATTTTTTGCCCAGATCCCAGCTTACATGGCGGCTGCCTTCGGCTTCCAGTTGTGCAACCATGCGCCCGCCTGCCGAGATCACGATGGATTCATGACCTGCAGCCACCAGCCCTTTGGCGATTTCCAGCGTACCGCGCTCAACTCCACCACCATCCAGTGCGGGCAAAACCTGAACAACTTTCATAACCGCAGATCCACCTGGTCGGCCGGCAACACGTATTTCAGGTCATACAGAACGTGTTCACCCTTACCCCACTGATGCACGGCTTCAGCCCCCAGTCGGTGAAACTCTTCGTGTGCAACGGTAAGCATAATGGCGTCGTATTGTCCTGACTCCGGCTGTACGACCGGTCGGATACCGTACTCTGCCTCAGCTTCGTCGGCATCTGCCCAGGGATCGTACACATCAATTTTGGCACCGTAGCTTTCCAGTACACGGATAATATCGATCACCCGGGTATTGCGAAGGTCGGGGCAGTTTTCCTTGAAGGTCAGGCCCAGTATCAGGATACGACTGTCCGCCACGTGAATACGCTTGCGCAACATCGCTTTGATCAGCTCATCGGCCACATAAGAGCCCATGTTGCTGTTGATCCGGCGCCCGGCAAGAATTACATCAGGGATATAGCCCGCCGCCTGTGCCTTGTATGTCAGATAGTAAGGGTCGATGCCGATACAGTGCCCGCCCACCAGCCCGGGGCGGAAGGGCAGGAAGTTCCACTTGGTGCCGGCTGCTTCCAGCACTTCTTCGGTATCAATGCCGAGCTTGTTAAAGATGATCGCCAGCTCATTGACCAGTGCGATGTTGAGATCGCGCTGGGTATTTTCGATCACCTTGGCCGCTTCGGCCACGCGTATGCTGCTGGCCTTGTGGGTACCTGCCGTGATGATTTCACCATAAAGTGCATCAACCAGATCAGCCACCTCAGGGGTCGAGCCTGAGGTTACTTTTTTAATCGTGGTCACCCGGTGCACCTTGTCACCCGGATTGATCCGCTCCGGGCTGTAACCGGCAAAGAAGTCCCGATTGAACACCAGACCCGACACCTGCTCGATAACCGGAATACAGTCCTCTTCCGTGGCGCCGGGATAAACGGTGGATTCATAAATGACGATATCGCCCTGCCCCACGACCTGCCCCAGTGTTCTGGAGGCGCTGATCAGCGGGGTCAAATCCGGCTGCTTCTGGCCATTGATGGGGGTCGGCACGGTCACGATATAGACGTTACAGTCGCGCAGGTCTTCGGGGACGGCACTGAAGGTCAGCTGTTGGGCGGCGATCAGCTCATCGGATGAAACCTCCAACGTCTGATCCACGCCAGAGCGCAGCTCTTCGATGCGCCGACTGTCGATATCAAACCCAACAACAGGTCGATGCTTGCCAAACTCTGCCGCCAGCGGCAGGCCCACATATCCAAGGCCAATGATGCCCAGACGCACCTGCTCCAGTGACATCAGTTTCATATCCACCCTCTCTCAAGCACCGCCTCAGCGCAGCGCTCTGCCTCATTAAATACAACACCCGCAGCAGCCAGCCCGCTCATCGACCAGTCCGGTGCGCGCACCACCAGCCCTTGCGCTGTCAGCTGCTCAATACCCTTGCTGATCCGGCTGTCCGCATCACTGTTCAGTAGCAACACGCCCACCCGACAGCCGGCCGTCAGTGCTTCATACACCATGGATGCACTGTCTTCCGTTACCCAGCACACCTCGGTTTGGGCCAATTGCCGCGGCAGCCAGTCCGATCCGGTTTCGGCGGCGGGCACAAAACGATCACAAAACTGATCTGCCAAGGCCTGCTCGGTGCTGGCGGGAGTTCGGCGTGAGGACGCGATAAGCCAGCTGCGCGGCCCCTTGTCCAGTAGCGCGCTGATCTGCTGCAGCACCGAAGCCTCGTCCCAGTTATAGTGCTTCGACGGGCCACCAACCAGTATCACGCCAGTGCCCAGTGCCTTCTCGCCCGGCTGCATCCGGTTCAGAGCGCCTTTTGTGGCAATGATATTGGGACGTTTCGGAGGCTGGTCATGCTCGGGCACCAGGCAGAGGTCAAAGAAGCCCATCGGGATAGATGGTTTCATCAACACAATGGCGGGAGCACGGTACAGTCTGCGCAACGCCAGCAGGGTCAGGTGCGTGGTGTGTCCGGCACCGATCAGCAAGTCAGGGCGGTCATCCAGTTGCGGCAAGGCACCACCCAGGCAGAGCCTCAGCGCCTCGAAGCGCCCCATTGGCTCGCGTTCGCTGATCTCCACCGAAGTACGGCGGGCAATTGCTTCGGCCAGCCCCAGCGACTGGTTGCGATGCCCGGGCTTGCCATCGCTGATAATCAGGATCTGTTTCACGCGCACCCACTTTGCTGTTTCCCATACGCCCGACCCAACAAGACCTGGCGCTTGCCATAGACGTCAAATGATACCATTGCAGCAGCCGTGCAACGAAGGCTGCAACACTATTTATCCGCCAGGCAATTCCATTTTTTCGCTGAATGCATACAATCTAGGGGTCTGAATTTCTCGGATCGCTCATGTCTGCTGGCTCCGCCCCGCCAGCCTTCGGTCTCAGCCCAGCTTGTTAGGAAGGTGATATGTCTGCTTTTGGTTCCGTTTTCATGCCTGAAATGGCAATTTCCTGGTTCGACGGCGCTCAATGGAGCAACGCCGAGGTGGTATCGAGCGACAGTATTCAGTTGCATCCCGGGGCCCATGTACTGCACTACTCCAGCAGCTGTTTCGAGGGCTTGAAGGCATTTCGTCACGAAGACGGTTCGGTCAAAATCTTTCGCATGGACCGCAATATTGCCCGCCTGCAGCAAAGCTCCGACATTCTGGCATTGCCTGAGTTTGCACCGGAAAAGCTTGAGCAGATGATTGTTGATATTGTCACTCGCTTTGCCGATCAGGTACCGGAGGCGCCTGGCTCCATGTACATTCGCCCGACCCATATCGGTACCGAGCCCGCCATCGGCAAGGCTGCCGTTCCTTCACTGACGTCCTGCCTGTATGTGTTGCTGTCACCGGTGGGTGATTATTTTACCGGTGGTGACAAGGCGCTGCGTCTGCTGCTGGATGATGAAGGCATGCGCTGCTCACCGCACATGGGCGTGGTTAAAAGTGGCGGTAACTATGCCAGTGCACTGCAGCCGATCATGAAGGCACGAGCGGAGTACCAGGCTGATCAGGTACTGTTCTGCCCGGGCGGTGATGTTCAGGAAACCGGGGCGGCCAACTTCCTGCTGATCGATGGTAACGAGATCATCACCAAGGCGCTGGACTCGACCTTCCTGCACGGCGTCACCCGTGACTCCATCCTGACGCTGGCCCGTGACATGGGCATGACTGTGTCCGAGCGTCAGCTCACCGTTGAGGAGCTGCTTGAGCGCAGCGCGCGCCCGGGATGTGAAGCGGCCCTGTCCGGCACGGCCGCTGTACTGACCTCTGTCGGCACTCTGATCCACAAGGGCAAGGAGTATGAAGTTGGCAACGGCGGCATCGGCGAAACTACAGTGCGCCTGCGCCGTGCCCTGAACGATATTCAGTGGGGCAAGGCTGAGGATACCCATGGCTGGCTGACCAGCCTCTGACCGAACGGCACAGCTCCCGAGCCTGAAAGCCGACCCGGCATATCCCGGGTCGGCTTTTTCATGCGTAAAGAGCGAGAATTACTGCGCCAGCAACCTTTGCCAGAGTTCGGCCACGCCTGCGCGATAGGCGGCCATCTCCTGATCGCCCAACACACCGGACAGGTTTTGCATCGTCTGGCGGTGGCCGGCAGCACGATAGGCCTTGTAGGCTTCGCGCAGCAACTCCACTTCGTCAGAGGCCAGCAGGCCTTCAGCCTCAACACTGGCCAGAATGCGGATGTTGTCAGTCCAACGCATCAGTGCAGGCATCTCGGCTGCGTGGCGCAGCACCAGATATTGCACCATGAACTCGATATCGACGATACCACCCCTGTCCTGTTTCAGATGGAATACACGACTTTCTTCATCGGCCGCAGGTTTGCTGCCCAGATGCCCACGCATCTTCTCGCGCATCGTGACTACATCCGATTTGAGTTTTGCTTCTTCCCGAGGCTGTCCCAATATTTCACGGCGCACGGACTGGAATCGCTCCGCCAGGGCCGGACTGCCGGCCACCACACGTGCCCGAACCAGCGCCTGATGCTCCCAGGTCCAGGCTTCCTTCTGTTGATACTCCCGGAAGGCGTTCAGTGAGCTTACCAGCAAGCCGGAGTTGCCGGACGGGCGCAAGCGCATGTCCACTTCATACAGAATCCCGGACGGGGTGAACGTGTTGAGGATATGGATGATCCTCTGTCCCAACCGGTTGAAGAAGACACTGTTGGCGATGGGTTTGCCACCATCGGTCTCCAAATTGCCGGCCGCATCGTGCAGGAACACCAGATCCAGATCAGAGCCGTAGGACAGTTCTATGCCACCCACCTTGCCATAACCGATGATGATAAAGTCGGGATCACAGGGCACACCGGGGCCTTTCTGCGGCACGCCGTGTTTCTCGGTGAGGTTGCGCCAGGCGATATCCAGCACCGCTTCAAGCACGGCTTCCGCCAGCCAGGTCAGGTAATCACTGACCCGCATCAACGGCAATACTCCGGTAATATCGGACGCTGCCACCCGCAACATGTGGGCATGCTTGAAGTAACGCAGGGTTTCCATCAATTGCTCGATGTCATCTTCCGGTATGCGCAGCAACTGCTGGCGCAGCTCGGTGCGCAGCGCCGTCAGATTCGGCGGTGTGTAGAGTGTGCGCGGATCGATCAACTCATCCAGCAGAACCGGCTGTTTCGACAGCTGCTCGGCAAACCAGGCACTGGCGGAGCAGAGCTGAACCAGCTGTTTCAATGCCGCCGGGTTTTCGTTCAACAGCACCAGATAGGCGGACCGGCGCAATACCGCCTGAATCAACACCAGCACCCGCTCCAGCGTAATTTCCGGATTACTGCACTGGCCAACATTCTCCAGCAACGCCGGCAATACCGCTTCCAGTCGCTCCAGCGCCACTTTCTGCAGCATCTGTACCGTGCGCAGTCCCTTGAGATCCTGCAGCGCCTTCAGTGCCTGCTCAGGGGATTGATAGCCCTGCTCAGCCAGAAACTCCAGCGCACTGGCATCCTCCATCAGCCCCTGCCAGAGCGCCAGCCAGTCACCGCGCAGGTCATCAGGCTGCTCCTCTCCCTCATCCGCCGGAGCGATCACATCTGCAAAGTGACGCGACACGTCCGCCCGGCAATGTTGCAACGCCTGATCCAGCGCATCCCAGCCGGAAAAGCCCTGAGCAAAGGCCAGACGCTCTCGGCCGACTTCATCTTCCGGCAACTCCTGCGTCTGTTTGTCGGCGATCGCCTGAATACCGTGTTCCACATTGCGCAGGAAGGTGTAGGCATCAGTCAGCTCGGCCACGGCCGCCTCAGGCATACCCACCTTTTCCGGCAGCTGCGGCAGGATATTGAGCAGTTCACGCTGCTGCAGCTCATGGTCGCGACCGCCCCGGATTAACTGGAACGCCTGCGCAATAAACTCCACCTCGCGGATGCCACCGGCACCCAGTTTCACGTTATGACTCAACCCCTTGCGGCGCACTTCACGGTTGATCATGCCCTTCATGTCGCGCAGTGATTCAAAGGCGCTGAAGTCGATGTACTTGCGATACACAAAAGGACGCAACAGCTGGATCAGATCTTCTCCGGCCTCCCGATCACCGGCTACAACGCGAGCCTTGATCATGGCATAGCGCTCCCAGTCACGGCCCTGATCCTGGTAATAGCTTTCCATGGCACCAAAGCTGCACGCCAGCGGGCCAGCCGAACCGAATGGGCGCAGGCGCATGTCGACGCGAAACACAAATCCATCGATGGTGAGGTTATCCAGCGCCTGGATCAGCTTTTGCCCCAGGCGGATGAAGAAATCCTGATTCTCCAGATTCTTGCGTTCGCCGTCAGTTTCGCCATTGGCCGGGAAGGTAAAGATCAGATCAATATCGGATGACAGGTTCAACTCATGCGCACCCAGCTTGCCCATGCCGAGCACCACCATCCGCTGCGGATGTCGCTGCCCGCTGGCGTCAGGGCGCGAGTGCGGCACGCCCCAGCGCTGGCAGGCCTGCTGGTACAACCACTCCAGTGTGCGATCAATGCAGGCGTCCGCCAGCCAGGACAGCTCGCGGGTGGTGCCGCGCATGTCGCTGAGCCGGTTGAGATCACGCCAGATCAGGCGGATCATTTCGCGCTGACGGAACAGGCGCAACTGGCGATGCAGCTCCTTCTCGTCTTCAATCGGTGTCAGCAACACCTGCAGTCGTTCGGCATACTCGGTTTCGCCGTAGGCCTGTTGCAGGTCTCCACTGCACATCAGCTGCGCCAGCCAGTCAGGGTGACGCTGCAGCTGTTCGGCAACAAAATCACTGCCGATCAGCGTGCGCTGCAATTCGCCCGCCAGCCAATCCGGCGGATCCTGCAACTCTCCGACGGCGGTCTCGATGCGAGCAAGGTTATCCTGCAGCAGAGGCTGCAATTTTTCCGGCACATTCTGCAACATCTGTTCATTAATCGACATTCATGCGTCTCCCCTGCAATCCATTGAGTTCTGGCCACACTGACTGAACAGTCGATAGCCACGCTGCGCCTTGCTGATATCGCCAGGCTGCAGTTCTACCTGCTCGGCCAACCGATGCGCCAGTGCAAAAAGGGCTTCAGCAGGACCTGACTTGAGTTCCAGCTCCAGTTCACTGATCGGATCGGTCAGATGACGACCGTCCGTGCAGTCACACACCACTTCACCCAGATCCAGTGCCACTTCGATCTCGGCACCCTCAAAAGTCAGCCACCAGAGGCGTCGCGTGAAGTCGGTGGTAAACACCGGCATCAGTGTCATCTGGTCCGGTGCGGCCAGCACGGTGGGCCAG
>Ga0209345_10003911_pt1 | contig 14834 bp, 6 predicted proteins | sample Cruoilmetagenom7_FD_187294 | JGI IMG/M metagenome (GOLD analysis project Ga0209345, IMG submission 187294) | Oil polluted marine microbial communities from Coal Oil Point, Santa Barbara, California, USA - Sample 7 (SPAdes) (version 2) | ecosystem: Environmental > Aquatic > Marine > Oil seeps ... | reverse complement strand
CTGTCATAGAGACCGTCAACATCAGATAATAGCACAAGTAAATCTGCGCCGCACATTTGCGCCACCCGAGCAGCCAGACGATCATTATCGCCGTAGCGAATTTCGTCCGTGGCCACCGTGTCGTTCTCATTAATGATCGGGATAGCGCCGAGTTTGAGCAATGTTGACAATGTCGCGCGGGCATTAATCCAGCGGCGGCGATCTTCGGTGTCGTTTAAGGTCAACAAGGCTTGTGCAGTCTTCAGCCCTAAGGGTTCCAATACGGTTTCATATGTTTGTGTTAGCACTACTTGCCCGGCAGCAGCACAGGCTTGTTTCTCGGCAAGAGATAAATTGGATTTGCCGAGACCAAGTCGTCCACGCCCGAGCGCGATTGCGCCGGAGGAAATAATCATGACTTGCTTGCCTGAAGTCGTAAGGCTCGCAATATCCTGTGCTAGGCTTTCAAGCCAAGCTTGATTGATCAAACCAGTCGTCTCGTCGACCAGCAGGGAAGAGCCGATTTTGACGGCTATGCGTTTGTAGAGTTTTAAGGTCGCCATTTTTCTGACTTTGGCTCTAACCCCGCCTGCTTACGGGCATCAGCTTTAGCTTCGTCTATTCTTGCCTGCTTATCCGCTGTTCGGCTGGTTTCTACATGTTTGAATGCGGCTCTCATCAATTGTTTGACGCTGGCGCCGGAGACACCGGATACATTAAACACTTTCGCACCACTAACTTCAGCCAGTTCTGCAGAGCGTTTCTGGATAGTTTCTTCGTCCAAAGCATCACATTTGTTTAGGGCTACGATTTCAGGCTTGCCTTTAAAGACATCTGCGTAGTCTTCCAGTTCTTTGCGAATGGTGGTGTAAGCTTCACCGGGATTTTCTGCGCTGCCATCAACCAAATGAATGATCGACATACAGCGTTCTGCATGACCGAGAAATTGATGCCCGAGACCAGCACCTTCTGCGGCACCTTCGATGAGGCCGGGCAGGTCGGCCATGACGAAGCGTTCGCTGACGCCCATGTCAACGACGCCCAAAGATGGGTGTATGGTCGTAAATGGATAGTCGGCGGTTTTTGGATTGGCGGCAGAAACGGCAGATAACAAGGTGGATTTACCTGCATTGGGTAATCCTACCAAGCCAACATCGGCGATGAGCTTAAGCCGTAACCAGAGTGCGTATTCTTCGCCCGGTTCGCCCGGGTTGGCGCGGCGCGGCGCGCGGTTTGTGGGAGATTTAAACCGTGTATTGCCCCAACCACCATTGCCGCCTTTGGCAAGGAGCATCCGCTCGCCGTGCTCCAGCATATCAGCGAGTAAATGCTCACCGGTTTCGTCAAAAATTTGTGTGCCAATAGGTAGCTCTATAATTTCGTCCTCGCCGTCGGCACCCGTACGGTCACGGCCCATGCCGTGTTGCCCCGTCGGGGCTTTGAAGTGCTGGCGAAATCTGAAATCTATGAGCGTGTTCAGGTCTTGGTTTGCCACGGCCCAGACGTCACCGCCTTTACCGCCGTCGCCGCCGTTAGGGCCGCCAAATTCAATGGATTTTTCGCGGCGAAAACTCACGCTACCTGCGCCGCCATAGCCCGAGCGTACATGTATTTTTGCCTGATCAAGAAATTTCATGTTCTAACCTAATTATCCTTATTGTCATTATTCTTACTGCCAACGTGCTGCCGTATTGCGGCGCAGGCGGAGCTCTATACCGTCAAAGCGTTCCCCGCGTGCGACAGAAAATAATCTACTTGGGTCATTCTTATCTATAAACCCAAGCTTTTCAAGCACGCGACCAGATGCAGGGTTATCTGCGAAATAGCCAGCGTCAATATAGGGGGCATCAAACACGCGGAAGCCTTCACTTAACAGGCCTTTTGCGGCTTCGGGCATGTAGCCATACCCCCAAAATTCTTTCGCAATCCAATACCCGATTTCCCAGTCATTTTGGTCGTTTTTAAATAAATCGACCACACCCATTATGCTGTCGTCATCGCCAGTTATTGCATATGCGAAAGATAACCCTTGTCGCCAGTTGGCAGATGCCCGCATCAACCAAAACTCTGCGTGTAATGCAAAATATGGCATGGGGAGGGTGGCAGTCATGCGCAAAATATCTGGATCGTTGATACGGCGCGCCATAGTCTGCGCATCGGTATTGCGTGTCCGGCGGAGTGTTAGTCTTTCTGTTTTTATCTCATTACGCATTTTGTACTCCTAAACGAAAAATAGCCAAAAAAAAAGAAGATGGGCGGTGACCCATCTTCCCTAAAATTCGTTAGGTATTATGATCACCATGAAGCGGTGATCTCAATATCACCTATTTTGCCGTTTCCGGTTGCACAGATACAAAGGTGCGTTTGTTGCGTTTGGTCGTAAACGCGACGCGGCCTTCGGATGTTGCAAAGAGAGTATGGTCTTTACCCATGCCGACATTGTCGCCCGGGAAAAACTTGGTGCCGCGTTGACGGATAATGATGTTGCCAGGAATTACGGCTTGCCCACCGGATTTCTTAACGCCAAGACGACGGCCTGCACTGTCGCGGCCGTTATTCGATGAGCCGCCTGCTTTTTTATGTGCCATTTTAGGTCTCCATTATTGCCGCCGTGTGGGGGCAAATCTTGTATTAGGTTTATTTAGCTTTGACTATTTAGCCTTGATGGCTGTGATTTTAACAACGGTCTCGTTTTGACGATGACCTTTTTTCCGGCGGTAGTTTTGACGGCGTTTTTTCTTGAACACGAGGACTTTATCGCCTTTGCGTTGTTCAACGATCTCACCGCTAACGCTTGCGCCTTTGATAGACGGCGCGCCGACAGCAACATCAGAACCTTCCCCACACATAAGAACATCGTCAAATGTGACTTTTTTGCCTGTTTCGGCGTCCAGCTTCTCAATTACAATGATGTCGTCTTTAGCGACTTTGTATTGTTTGCCGCCTGTCTTGATGACTGCGAACATAATCTCGTCCTTAATATTCTGCGAACATACCGAATTGAAACGTAAGTTTCTTGTGCCGGAGCCGCTGTTGAAATTGTTTACCCACAGCAAAACGAAGCCTTGCCACGAGAGAGCGCGAAATATACGAAAAAAACTTTGCCTGTCAACGCCTGAATTGACCTAGTTATGCTGTTTTATTTTTCGCTCACTTTGCTTAAAAAAGCCCCGCACCAGAGATGCGGGGCCTAAAAATTCTATGTGTCTCGATTTAGTTGTCAACGCGACCGATGATACGACCTGCCGCATCAATGATATTGCCGTTGGCATCAACCGTTCCGATGACAACACCAGCAGCGTTTATAACTTCGCCGTTAGCACGAACCGTAAAGCCGCCTGTTGAGATGCTACCAGATGAGAAACTTCCGGATGAGCTAGAACTTGAGCTTGAACTTGAACTGTAGCTAGAGCCACTCGTCACAACCGGACCCGTGGTAGAGCTTGTTGTTGTAACTGTTCTGGTCGACAAGCCGGAGGCACTACCAATTACATTGCCGGAGGCATCAACGATGTTTCCGTTTCCGTCAACACGTCCAATAACCACTCCGACTGCGTTCAGGACATTGCCGTTTACATCAAGTGTGTAGGTAGATGTGGTTTGGGTGGTGTGACGTCCGATGATATTACCTTGTAAGTCAATAATATTACCACTCGCATCAACACTACCAATTATCGCGCCGCTCGAGTTAATAACACGGCCATTTACGTCAACAGTATATGTGTTGGTGTAAGTACCCGAAGTAAAGGTACCTCCCGTTACTGTTGACGTTGATGACGAGGATCCAGAACTGGAACTTGAAGAGAAGCTACCGCCGCTAACCATTGAACGCCAGTCAACACCCAGAACATCAACGGTTTGTAACGTTAAGCCACCAGTTGACATGCCTTCGGCAATTTGGAATTGCTCAACAGATTGATAAGTTGCCTGTCCAAGTACACCGTCAATACGTCCGGTATAATAACCACGTTGTTGTAGAGCGGTCTGGATAGCAGAAATAACGACTGTATTGGAGTTAGCCTCGCAAAGTACCTGACGCCATTCTGCACGTTCTGGAGCCGTTTGAGCACGTTTTTCTATGGTCCCGTATTCAGCTGGAATAGCGATTCTCTCAATACGTTCTGCATCAACCAATTTCTGTACAGAAACCGTATCGTAGACGGCTGCAATTTCGCGGCGTTCAGTACGAGCCGGAATATCAACCACACGGCGTGTCACTGTTTTAGTCACTGCCGGGATAGTCCGTTCAACAGATGTCGCTGCAGATTGCAGTACACGGCGGCTAACCTGCTTGGTAACAGCTGGAATAACACGCTGTACTGTAGTCGCAGGTGTTTTGATCACGCGGCGTGTCACCTGTTTGGTGATTGCCGGGATGATACGTTCCTGAGCCGAAGCTGGAGTGCGTACAACACGGCGTGTCATTTGCTTGCTGATAGCAGGGATAACACGTTCCTGTGTGCTCGCCGCCTGGTCAACGACGCGGCGTGTCACCTGTTTAGTTATAGCTGGTACTGTGCGTTCCACCGTATGCGCAGCGTCTTTGACGACACGGCGTGTTACCTGTTTGGTAATTGCCGGAATGGCGCGTTCTTCAGTGCGTGCAGCCGTGCGAACAACTTGACGGTTAACCTGTTTGGTCACAGCCGGAATAACCCGTTCTGCAATTGAGGCCGGTGTTTTGACAACACGGCGGCTGACTTGCTTGGTAACGGCAGGAATGAACCGTTCCTGCGTTGACGCTGGGATGTCAACAACACGGCGTGTCATTTGCTTGGTTACTGCCGGAATAACACGTTCAATAGTGTGCGCTGGTTCTTGAACAACACGGCGCGTAACTTGTTCCGTGATAGCAGGAATGACACGTTCGTCTGTGCGCGCGGCTGTGCGGACAACCTGACGGGTCACTTGTTTAGTGACTTCTGGTACATTTCTTTCGAATGTAGAGGCAGGTGTTTCTACAACACGGCGCGTAGACTGTTTCGTAATCGCTGGAATTTCCCGCTCAAATGTAGAAGCTGGTGTGCGAACAATCCGGCGACTGACTTGTTTGGTTACCTCAGGAACAATGCGTTCGGCTGTGCGAGCTTCTTCTCTGATTACACGGCGACTGACTTGTTTTGTCACAGCCGGAATGAACCGTTCTGTTACACCTGCAGGCGTATCGACAACACGGCGTGTAACCTGTGTTGTAATGGCGGGAATAATACGCTCGGTCGTTGATGCCGGTGTTCTGACAACACGTCGAGTTTCTTGTTGGGTAATTGCCGGAATAACACGCTCAAACGTAGATGCGGGTGTTTGGACAATACGGCGACTGACTTGCTTGGTCACTGCTGGAATGAAGCGTTCTACTGTGTGCGCAGCATCTTTGATAACACGGCGTGATTCCAATTTGGTGATCGCGGGAATAACACGTTCTTGTACAGAAGCTGGTGTGCGAACAATACGGCGGCTTACCTGTTTGGTAATTGCCGGAATAATCCGTTCAGCATTTGAGGCTGGTGTCCTAACGACGCGGCGTGTCACTTGTTTAGTGATGGCCGGGATTGCGCGTTCCGTAGTGTAAGCAGCGCTATCGACAACACGGCGTGTCACTTGTTTAGTGACAGCTGGAATAGTGCGTTCAACTGTATGAGCCGCTTCTTTAACGACACGGCGCGTTTCCACTTTTGTAATCGCAGGAATGACACGGCTTTGTGTTGAGGCGGCCGTAACGATAACGCGGCGGCTTTCTTGTTTAGTCACAGCAGGGATAACATGCTCAACTGTATGAGCGGCGTCTTTCACTACGCGGCGACTTACCTGTTTGGTAATTGCCGGAATAACCCGCTCAGTCGTGCTTGCCACTGTACGAACTACACGACGTGTAAAGTCCTCGGTAACTGCCGGGATAATCCGTTCAACAGTTCGTGCAGCTTCTTTAATGATGCGGCGTGAACGCATTTCCGTGATTGCCGGAATGGTCCGTTCGACAACACTAGCTGGTGTCGTTACAACACGTCGGGTCACTTGCTGCGTAACAGCCGGTACCGGGCGTTCCACAGTGTGGGCAGCATTTTTAATGCGGCGACGTGTCTCTGTTTTAGTGACTGCCGCTATGGCGCGTTCAACAGTGGTAGCCTCCGTTGCGACAACACGGCGGCTGACTTGCTTGGTAATAGCAGGAACATGCTGCTCAATAGTGTGGGCGGCGTCTTTGATGACACGGCGCGTTTCCACTTTTGTAATCGCAGGGATGATACGTTCCGTTGTGCTTGCTGGTGTGCGAACTACGCGTCTACTGACTTGGTTGCAGATACACGGGATGACACGCTCTGTCGTGGTGGCTGGTGTGCGAACCACGCGGCGACTTACCTGATTGGTAATTTCCGGAATAATCCGTTCTTGCGTAGATGCCTCTTGCGCAACAACACGGCGACTGACTTGTTTCGTCACAGCTGGAATAACCCGCTCAATAGTATGGGCCGCGTCTAGAACCACGCGGCGTGTTTCCGTTTTAGTGATAGCCGGAATGAAGCGTTCCGTTGTACTGGCCGGTGTGCGGACAATACGGCGGCTCACTTGTTTTGTAATCTCAGGAATAACACGTTCAATGGTGTGTGCGTCGTCCTGAATGATACGGCGGCTCACCTGTTTGGTGACTTCCGGGATAAACCGTTCGGTCGTACTGGCCGGTGTGCGGACTATGCGACGCGTGACCTGATTGGTCACGGCCGGAATGAAGCGTTCAACAACGTGTGCTGGTTCATTAATTACACGGCGTGTTTCCGTTTTAGTGATAGCCGGAATGACACGTTCTGATGTGCTCGCAGGTGTGCGGACAATTCGGCGTGATACTTGTTTGGTAATTTCCGGGATAAGCCTTTCAGTCGTGCCTGCTGGCGTAACCATCACACGACGGCTTTCCTGTCTGGTCACTTCTGGGATAACACGTTCAATGACGGACGCTGGCGTTTTCACGATACGGCGTGAAACTTGCGCAGTCACTTCCGGGATAACGCGTTCTTGCGTAGTTGCAGGCGTTACAACACGGCGACGTGTTTCAGTTTTGGTGATTGCCGGAATAGTCCGCTCTTGTACAGATGCCGGTGCCGAGACAACACGTCTGCTGACTTGCTTGGTAACAGCCGGAATGACACGTTCTTGCGTAGATGCGTCTGTACGGACGACACGACGGCTAACTTGATCGGTAACAGCCGGAATAAGACGTTCTGTTGTGCTTGCTGGTCTATCGACGATACGGCGGGTAACAGTCGTTGTTACTGCCGGAACAACTTGTTCAGTAATCGTTGCCGGTGTTGCAATACGGCGACGTGTTTCCGTTTTAGTAATTGCCGGAATTGTCCGTTCTTGCGTCGTCGCAGGACGATCAATAACACGGCGGGTAATTGTTGATGTTGTCGCAGATATACCGCGCTCAGTCGTGTGCGCAGCTTGGTCAACAACACGGCGGGTCACTTGTTGTGTGACAGCAGGAACAACACGTTCAACTATTTGTGCTTCTTGTGAAACAACACGGCGAGAGTATGTCCCTGTTGTAGCGCCTAGGCCTGCATATGCCCGTGAACCATTACCACGGCGATCTGCTGCGGCGGCATCGTCACGAGATAGGCCATCACGGTCATCAAGACCATTATTATCACGGTCAATAAAGCCCGAAATTGTACCGTCTACATTATAATCAGTAAGTGTGCTTAATATGCCGGATGATTTAGCCTCACGCCATGTCATAATACGTGCAGGTGAGCGAACAACGCGGCGTGTGAATGTGCTTGTCACTGCGGGGATGACGACTTCTTGGGTTGTCGCATTCGTATCAACCACACGACGTGTGACTTGACGGGTAATCGCAGGGATGCGTTTTTCAACTGTTCGCGCCGGTGTGACCACTACACGTTTGGTAATGGTTTTGTATGTTGCCGGGATTAGAACCAAACATAGAATTTCACCCGTTGCAGCAACAACAGTTTCGGTAGATTCTACGACTTGCTCAGATGTGCCGTTAAAGACAGTATATTGACGCGGTGTAGCGGTGTTAAACTGTCCAGATTGCTCAATAGAACCATAATTTAGAGCCTGATTCCCTGGTTTCCACTCTTCACGAGCTGGAGAAATTAACAAGCGCTCGGTACGGGTTTCATATTGTGTTGGAATAACTTCAATTTCCGTCCGAGCAGGTTGGACAACAATTGTTTCCGTTACAGTTCTGTATGTCGCCGCAACAGCGCGTAGCTCTGTGTAAGCTTCTTGTGAAACATATGTTTCTGTAACCGTGTCATAGGTGGCCGGAATAACAACCATACGCTCAGTTGCGCTGGACGTTTGATATGTGCCGGTTTCTTGACGGAATTGTGTCGGTAGTACAGCATATTCAACGGTTTCTGGTTGAACGACCACAACGTCAGTGACTGTGTTGAACGTAGCAGGTATTGTCACTATTTCTGTTGATGCTTCTTGCGTAACGATCGTTTCCGTTACGTCACGATATGTAGCTGCAACAGCCACCAATTCAGTGGAAGCGTCCTGTACAACGATGGTTTCTTGGTAAGCTTCGAAAGTCGCCGGAACCGTCACATAGGTAACGGTTTGTGGAGTGACGATAACAGTGTCCGTTACATTTTTAAAGGTTGCAGGCACGGAAACCAGCTCTGTGGAGGCTTCACGGGTCGTAATTGTATCTGTCACAGTTTCGTATTGAGCGGGAATAGTTACCAACTCAACCGTTTCGTCTTGAACAATAACTGTCTCAGTTACAGTTTCAAATGTTGCTGGGATGGAAACCAACTCAGTTGAAGCTTCTTGAACAATGACGGTCTCTTGATAGGTTTCGTATTGCGCAGGGATTGTCACATAGTCCACAGTTTGCGGTGTAACGATAACTGTATCTGTCACAGTCTCAAATGTTGCCGGGACGGATACCAACTCGGTTGATGCTTCGCGAACCACTACAGTTTCGGACACGGTATCAAAAATAGCAGGTGTCGTAATGATTTCGGTTGAAGCTTCTTGTGCAACCACAGTTTCAGTTACGGTTTCAAACGTTGCAGGAACCGTGATCAACTCAAAGGAGGCTTCTTGGACTGTAATCGTGTCAGTAACAGTTTCATAAGTGGCTGGAACGGTAGAATATTCAACGGTTTCAGGTGTAACGATCACAGTATCAGTAACCGTGTCAAAAACGGCTGGAACTGTAACGAGCTCTGTAGATGCTTCTTGAACAACCACAGTATCTGTTACTGTTTCGAATACGGCCGGAACAGTTACATATTCAACGCTTTGTGCCTGAACAACAACAGTATCTGTCACAGTTTCAAATGCAGCTGGAATAGTCACTATTTCAGAGCTAGCCTCTTGAACGACAATCGTTTCTGAAACAGTTTCATATGTTGCTGGTACTGTTGTGAATTCTACAGTTTGTGGTGTCACTTCAATTGTGTCGGTTACAGTCTCGAATATTGCCGGGATTGTGACGAGTTCGGTGGATGCTTCTTGTACAATAACGGTTTCTTGAACCGTCTCATAAACCGCAGGAACAGTTACATATTCAACACCAACGGGCTGAATTTCAATCGTATCAGTGACGGTTTCGAAGGTTGCCGGAATTGTGACAAGTTCTGTAGACGCTTCTTGCACCACGATAGTTTCTGAAACAGTTTCATATGTTGCTGGTACTGTCACATAATTAATGCTTTCTGCTTGAACAACAACGGTATCAGTCACTGTTTCATAAGTAGCAGGAACCGTAACACGTTCAGTTGATGCGGCCTGAATAACGACAGTTTCTTGGTATTCTTCGTACTCGGCAGGGACGGTAACATAGTCCACAGATTGCGGTGTAATAACAATGGTATCTGTCACAGTTTCATAAACGGCAGGGACGGATACTAGCTCGGTTGAGGCTTCTTGTACCGTGTAAGCTTCTTGTATGGTCTCATATACGGCAGGAATAACAATGTATTCTACAGTCTCAGGTGTGATTACAACGGTTTCCGACACCGTTCCAAATACGGCAGGAATGGTCACAAGTTCAGTAGACGCTTCTTGAACAATAACCGTTTCAGAAACAGTTTCGTAAGTTGCTGGCACTGTCACGTAATTAACACTAGCAGGTTGAACCACAACAGTTTCGTTTACATTTTCATAAACGGCAGGGACTTGAATAAGTTCCGTAGTTGCTTCTTGTACAATAATGGTTTCGCTTACATTTTCATATACGGCCGGAATGGTTACGTATTCCACTGTCTGTGGTGTCACAATGATTGTGTCCGTAACGGTATTGAATGTTGCAGGAACAGACACTAATTCGCTTGAGGCATCTTGTACAATCACGGTTTCGGAAACGTTTTCGTACACGGCTGGAATACTGACATATTCAACACTTGCAGCTTGAACTTCCACTGTGTCGCTCACAGTTTCGAATACGGCGGGTACACTAATTAACTCGGTCGATGCTTCTTGAACTATAATGTTTTCTTGAATTGTTTCATATGTGGCCGGAATAGTTACATAGTCAACGCTTTGCGGCGTGACGATAATAGTATCAGTTACAGTTTCAAATGTTGCCGGAACGGAAACAAGCTCTGTAGAGGCTTCTTGTACTGTAATCATTTCTGAAACTGATTCGAATACGGCTGGAACCGTTACATATTCCACAGTTTGCGGTGTCACGATTACTGTATCTGTTACAGTTCTAAATGTGGCAGCCGTGGCTACCAATTCACTGGATTCTTCTTGAACCACAACTGTTTCTGTAACGTTTTCATATACTGCAGGAATAGTCACATAATCAACGGTTGCTTCTTGTACAACAACGGTATCTGTCACGGTTTCGAATACAGCTGGCGTACTTACTAGCTCGGTTGATGCATCTTGCACAACAATAGTTTCAGTGATTGTACCGTATTTGGCGGGCACACTCACAAGCTCTGAGCTTTCTGGTTGTACTAAGATGGTGTCAGTAACCGACTCGAATGTCGCCGGGGTCGTTATTAGTTCTGATGAAGCTTCTTGGACAATGACATTTTCCGAAATAATGTCGTAAGTAGCCGGAACGGTTGTGTATTCCACTGTTTGTGGTGTAACCTCAACGGTTTCCGTCACAGTTCTGAACGTTGCAGATGTTGTTACCAGTTCAGTAGATGCTTCTTGAGCAATTACGGTTTCAGATACTGTCTCGAAGACGGCCGGTATCGTCACAAGCTCAGTTGAGGCGTCAGATACGACGACGGTTTCTGTCAGAGTTTCAAAAGTAGCTGGTATGGTGACCAATTCAGTAGAGGCTTCTTGCACAATAACTGTATCAGACACGTTTTCATAAGTAGCTGGAATAGTTACATAGTCTACGGACTGAGGTTGTACGACTAAGGTTTCTGTAACTGTAGAGAAAGTAGCGGGCGTTGTTACCAATTCCGTTGCTGCCTCTTGGACAATAACTAATTCGCTCACGGTTTCGTATACTGCAGGAATAGATACGAGTTGGGATGAAGCTTCTTGTACAACAACTGTGTCCGTTACATTTTCGTAAACGGCAGGTACCGAAGTATACTCAACCGTTTCAGCCTGAACAAGAACGGTTTCGGTTGCTGTGCCGTATACGGCGGGCACTGAAATGACTTCTGTTGAAGCATCGGAAATTATAACCGTCTCTGTGACGTTACGGAATGTTGGCTGTGCAGCATAGCCTGAACCTGAAGTGCCTGTATAAGAGTTTACGGCATTGCGGGTAATAATAGAGCCATTTGTACCAATTAAGTGGCCCGCATTATTGATAGTGCCAACTTTGCGGCCCGCTAAATTATAGACATTCATATTGTCATCAACACGGTAGCTGTTTGAACCAATTGTTAATGTTGTCGTGACACCAGAACCAACGCCGATAAGAGTAAGGGGATTTACTGCATAAAGGGCAATTATATTACCGTTCGTGTCAATGATACTGCCGTCTCCATTCACAGTGCCAATAACAATACCGTTTGCAGTGCGAACTGTGCGGTCAGGGCTGATGAGGTAATCAGTTCCACTAATAGTGATTGTTATAATGCCAATACCGGGAATAAGACTTGTGCCGGTTCCAGATCCAACAGGGAATATTTCAAAGCTAGGTTCCTGAACCAACACACGTTCAGTAACTGTTTCATATGTAGCAGGAATTATACGCAACTCTTCGCTGGCTTCACGCAGAACAATTTGTTCCGTAGAAGTTGAATACTGTGCAGGCACAATAACTCGGGCAAAACATTCGCCCGGTAGGGGGTTACCCGGTGGTAAATCCTGCGCAATAGTTGGTATAGCTAATGCCGCTGTACATACGGCCAATAAAAGCGTGCGTTTCATATCTAAAATCCCCAAAACTCTCTAAATCACAATCCGCGAAACGCAGATTCGAACCCAATCATAAACAAAAGTTAATGAAATAACTAGGTGCTAATGCATAAGTTGTGAAATTTAATACAGTAAATCAATGGGATTTTAGTCACAGGCGAAAAGGTTTGTAGTAAGACTCCTGTGCGGCGTGTAGCATTTCTCTGTCACCGCGCGTATCACCGTAAGCCTCAGCCAATTCAAAGGGTGTTTGCGCCATTTCCGCCTTAATTTTGGTCATTTTACCCGGACCCCAGCAATTTGGTCCCGAAAGTTCACCCGTTAAGCATCCGTCAACCACCTCAAGGTTTGTCGCAATAACATGCTTAATACCTTGGTTTTTTGCCCAAACATCCAAATAATGGTTTATTGAGGCTGAAACAATATACAGTTCATTTGGTGTGGTATTTTTCTTTTTCAAAGTTTTAAGGGCGTCTGGGCGAATCAGCTTGGGGATGACTTCAGTGGCAAATTTATTTGCCCGCGCATTGAGTTTTTTTTTGTCGGCATTCTTGAAAAATGTGCGCACCACATGTTCTTTGACTTTATTGCGATCAATTAGCTTTAAGGTATAAGCACAAAATATTGGCAGTAATTTAAATAGATTAAATAACCAACGCGGTGTACCTGCCCAATACCGTAAGAACAAAGCAAATGTATCTTTTGTGGTAATTGTACCATCAAAATCAAAGGCAATCATCCGGATGGGTTTTTGCACAGCTTGTTTAACAGGCTTTTTTTGCGTCTTCTTGGTCAAACTCTACTCCAAAATGGTTTTTTATGCATCTGCGACGATTTTCTATGGGGGCGTCTGCGAATAATCGGTTAATAACATAAAGAAGATTACAAACAAGCTAGTCAAATGGAAGGTTCGAGCATGATCAACTGGGAAGCATTGGATAGTAATAAATTTGCAGACGAAAATACAATGGCGGCTGGGCTTGTGGCCTTAACCCGTCTTGAAAAGCCGGAGCAGCTGCGCATAAATGACAATGCGGTCGCTATGGTCAAGAAAGCCCGCAAAATGTCCACCCAAAAGGGTATGATGGAAAGCTTCCTCGAAGAGTTCGGGCTTTCTAACAAAGAAGGCTTGGCTTTGATGTGTTTGGCTGAATCTTTATTGCGGGTTCCGGACGGGGATACCGCAGACCGTTTGATTGCAGAGAAAATTTCTTCTGGCGATTGGGGTGAACATAAAGGCCAGTCTGACAGTTGGCTTGTCAATGCCTCGACTTGGGGGCTGATGCTGACCGGCTCTATTGTCAATGTTGACAAATCCATGCGTGCAAACCCGACCAAGTTCATGAAATCTTTGACCCGCAGAGCAGGGGAGCCGGTTATCCGCGCCGCCATGATGCAAGCAATGCGCATTATGGGCGAGCAATTTGTGGTTGGCGATACCATCGAAGCGGCAATGGACAAAGCCAAGACGCTCGAGTTGGATAGAAAACCCGCAATTTGCTCTTTTGACATGTTAGGTGAGGGGGCGCGAACGGCCCATGATGCCGATCGTTATTTCAAGGCATATTGGGATGCCATAGCCGCATTGGGGAAAGCGCAGGATGCGAATATATCGCCTGAAAAAAAGCACGGAATTTCTGTAAAATTATCAGCCCTGCATCCACGATACGAAGCTGTCAAAGAAGAGCGGCTCTGGACTGAACTATATCCTAAAATCAAAGCCCTTGCCGTAGAAGCCGCCAAAGCCAATCTCAATTTTACTATTGATGCAGAAGAGTCTGATCGTTTGATTATATCACTGAAGTTACTGGATAAATTGGTCAATGAGGAAGAATTAGGTGAATGGACGGGGCTCGGCCTTGCCATACAATCTTACCAAAAACGTTGCGTCGATGTGGTGGCTAAATTGGCTGATTTGGCACGCAATTGCAGAGGCGGTAAAGGCCGCCGTTTGATGGTGCGCTTGGTCAAGGGCGCCTATTGGGATACAGAAATAAAACACAGCCAAGTTGAGGGTCATTCGGACTTCCCGGTTTGGACAAGAAAACCAACTACGGATTTGTCCTATTTGGCCTGTGCGCGCGGGCTGTTGGACGCGGGGCGCTGGATATATGCGCAATTTGCGACCCATAATGCAAATACGGTATCTGCCATCGAAGAAATGGCATCAGGCGGTCATCATTACGAATTTCAACGTCTGCACGGCATGGGCGATGCGCTCTATGCTGCGGTTTACGTCGGCCCCGAATGCCCGCATCCTTGCCGCGTTTATGCGCCTGTGGGTGCCCACGAAGATTTACTGCCGTATTTGGTACGAAGATTATTGGAAAACGGTGCCAATACGTCCTTTGTTCATTCGTTTTTAGACGAAAATGTACCGGCGGAAGAAGTGGCAAAATCACCATTCACGGACACTAACCATGTGCGTCATGATAAAATTCCGGCTCCGGCGGATTTGTTCGGCTCAAGTCGCCAGAATGCGCGCGGTATTGATCTCAGCCAAACAAAAATCCGTACAGATTTAGAAAAAC
>Ga0209345_10003910_pt1 | contig 14840 bp, 9 predicted proteins | sample Cruoilmetagenom7_FD_187294 | JGI IMG/M metagenome (GOLD analysis project Ga0209345, IMG submission 187294) | Oil polluted marine microbial communities from Coal Oil Point, Santa Barbara, California, USA - Sample 7 (SPAdes) (version 2) | ecosystem: Environmental > Aquatic > Marine > Oil seeps ... | reverse complement strand
CGATCCAGAACGTTTGAGACGTGTTCTGAAAGAGGACTACATGCTCGCCCTGGAGAAGATCTACAATAACACCCTGGTAAAGGCCGTGGATGAGGAGCGCATCGATCTGATCAGCATGATGGCCAACCAACTGGCTCCGATGGCAGAGGATGAGACCGGAGCCTGGGACCTGAGATCGCTTCCTTTCATTCAATACTATTATTACACTGGCAAGAACAGTGAATTGATCGCCTATGTGGATGCCCGTTTTAATACGGATCGAAAGGACGATCATCGTTGGCTCTATAGCGCTGCATCTCAAATCACCGATATGGATCAGCAATATCAGACAGAGCTATTATTGAAGAAGGAGCTCGAGTGGTATGCGAAATGCATAAAGCTGGACGAGCACTTTGATTACTTCTTTTACCAGGGAATGGTTCAGTTCTTTCTGAAAGACCAGGAGGGGGCAAAGTCCTCCTTTACAAAAGCAAAATCCATGGCGTCGAATCAGGAACAAAAGGATATGGTTGCCCAGGTACTGGGATTTATCAATAACAGGTGAGTAGTTCTTTTGTGATTCTGAACCGGAACAGTTACTTTTAGGCCTGAAAAATTAAACCGTCCCGTTATGAAATCTATCTCACGCTTATCCGTGCTATTTATCCTAGTCGTACTTGCATCCTGCTCAGGAGATCTAAATGATCTGGAGCGCAGGGGTCTGAAAGGCAAGGTTAAAGCAACCAACGAGTTTCAGTGCGAAGCTACCTATGAGAATGAGATATGGGTGGCAGGTACGGAATGTGCGAATGGGTATCGCGTAGTGGAGTATGACGAGGCGGGAAACTACATTCAGGCGATGAGCATGAGTGATTGTGGCGATACCACTAACCTGGCTACTGTTAAGCGGGAGGATGGTGAGTTGGTGGAAGAGACTTATTATACCCGGATTAACATGACACCAAAACACTCCAGGATGGTGCTGGTTTCCCGCACAGTAATGGACAGGGTTTCTGAGGATCAGGTAAATTTTGAAGTGTGGCAAAACGATCGGCTCACTTATGAGGGCGCCACATACTACGATTCAAAGGGAAGGATTGAGCGGCAGGTTCAGGTGGTGAACAACCGGGAGGTCATTGTGCATCATGTGTATGAAAAAAATCTTCTGGTAGAGATGTACCAGCAGGAGCTGGATGGTTCAAGATCAGCTACGCAGCAGTACGAATACAGTGAGTTTGATGACCAGGGGAACTGGACCCTTAGACTGGTATTTTCCGGTGAGGAGAAGATCACTCCGGAGATGGCCATCACCCGGGTTATGGAGTATTATTAATGACTGAATTTCCCTGTTTTTAAACTGAAACTTTAGTTATCAATTCTCTGTTTTGGTTGTAACCACAACAACACCGCCCATACCTCTTGATCCATAACGGGCCGATGCAGAAGCCCCTTTCAATACATCTATTGACTTTACCTGGGCTGGCGGAATATTGGAAAAGACTGAAAATTCAACGATGGTTCCGTCAACCACCAAAAGTGCCGATACCGGGCCTCCGTTAATAGTTGAAGTTCCCCTGATATTAATGGAACTAACACCAATACTTACACCGGAAACACGACCTTCCAAAATTTCCAGGATATTATTGTAATTACTAAAGTCCGGGCCGGATTCCAGGTGTTCAATGGCATGGGAAAGCCGTTCCTCGCTGATGTGGCCGTAACCTGTGGCATATTCAAAATTCTTTTTGCCCTTTTTAAAACGTAAATCAACCTTAATTGTATCGTCAGTTGCAATATCGGCCAGTCTGATTTTTACTGGAAAAAAGCCAAAAGCGCTTACCGTTATTTTCTCTTTTTCGTCGCAGGTAAACGTAAAAAAACCCGTTGAATCAGTAAGGATCTCCTTATCCTGACTTTTTACTGTTATAAGCGTGTTATTCAAGGGGATCGTGCGAAAGGTCGTCACTTTTCCATTAATAACTCTTTCTTGTGTAAATCCGGCCTTTCCCAGAAAGAAAGCCATACAGATGGATAGAAAGAAAATCTTAGGTTTCATCGGCAGGTTGATTTAGATTTGGTCATGTTATCTTTCGATCAAGGTAAAAAAAAACCGCTGATCCTGAAGAACAGCGGTTTTTTTTAACTAAAACAACCAAAATCAGATTTCCAAAAACATTTGGGAAATCAATTAAAGTTTTGGTCCATCACCATAATCAGGGTTTTCCTGGTCGAACCAAAGCCTTTCGGTTGATAAAACAGCAGGGTCAGGAGTCCCGCTGGTAAAACCTTGCTCCGTTATAGCTGCCATCTTGTTGACGAAGTTAATATCATCTTCGGTTGGCGTGCCAACTGTCATACGACGCGGAAGCGGAATCTCACTACTCGATACAGTAACGTCTTCCCATGAAAGGTATGTACTTCCTTTCATTGGACATCCCGAACGACGAACTGTAGTCCAGATATCGTTTGGAGTATTCATGAAGTTGATATACTGCTGGATGTAAACTTTTTCCAACGCGTCTACCGTAAGATCGAATGCAGGCTGGGCCAACAGAGCAGTAATCTCACCGTCTCTTAACATCGTTGCTGCAGCTTCAGCTTCGGTTTCATCTTCGTAAACAGGATCACCAAAATAATAGGGCATTTCCTGATTTTCTGCCAGTTTATCAGCCCTCATAATGGATAATTCAACACCCCAGTCGAAATACTCCTGGGCAGTTTTTGGAAGGTTTGCACCTAACAATCTAAATTCTGCCAGATAAAGATTAGTTTCGGCAGAACTGCCAAGAATAATGTTATGAGGTGGTTCATTGTCTCTCAGTTGAAGAACACGACCACCCGGTTTTGTTGGGTAAGTATAAATATAACGTGTCCGTGTCAACTTTTCTGAGTACTCTGAAGTGGCCCAGTACGTCTTATTCTCGATCGTGTTGGTAGCACTCTGGTTGAAGTAAATCGAGTTGGCGGGATTCTGGGTTTCATCAGGTGAGAGAGGAGCACCGTGGTACCGTACCCAGGGTTCGCCATCGCCAAGCCAACCAGCAAAATCACCACCAGCATCATAGTCTACCAGAGGATCGATATACGGAGGCAATGCCTTAGCCTCATCGATGAATGCCTGCACAACTTCTCCGTTAAAATCGTTCTTTTCGAAGATAAAACGTAAACGAGGATCTTTGTTAGCCAGCAGAAAGTCCAAGAGGTTTTTGCTTCCGTATCCAATCCACATTCCGTTACCGGTCCCGTGATACAAAACACCTCTTCTGTAAACAAAGTCATCACTCAAATCATCCATATAACCGGCAGTTGAGTTGGCAACTTCCTCTGCAATCTGCAGGGCCATTGCACGGTCTTTATTTACCAGACGTGCAGCAATCTTCAGTTTTAACAGGTTACAGAATTTTGCCCATCTGGCATAGTCGCCATTGTAGATACGGTCCTGTTTTCCGATTGCAAACTGGTCCTCGGCGGCCAGCCCGGCAATTGCATCATCCAGCTCTGCCAGCCAGGTATTGAACAGCGTTTGCTGGTTATCAACTACGGGAGTTAATAAGGGAGGATTGGTATAAGGTGCCTGACCAGCTTCCGTATAGGATAAAGATCCTGTATTATCAGTAATGGTCAAAGCAGTTGCAATCTGAATCGGGAACGTCATACTGCGCATTGCCCGGTAAGTAGCTTTTTCCTCATCCGGCATATCCTCAATACGCATCCTCACATCCATGGTTTGCGGTAGCAGTGAACCATAAATTCCTTGTCCTCCGGTTGGTCCCATCAGATTAAAATCGGCTCCATTGCCGCCCTGCATAGTTCCAACCTGGACCCAGGGATATACATATTGGAAGTTATTGTAAAACCAGATTGTATAGTCGTTGCCATACATTTGCTCGATAGCCTTTGTCATCGAATATCTTAAATCAGGCTCTGCCAGGGTAGATGGGTTCGTGTTAATTTCTGCGAAATCATCTCTATCGCACCCAATAATGAGACTGAAAATAAGAGCAAATATTAATTTATATGTTGTTTTCATATTTACTGGATTTTATAAATTAAAAATCAATGCTGAGTGAGATTGTATACATCCGGGTGTACGGAGTAAACGAACGTTCGTAGTATGAAGCGCTGCTTGACGTACCACGGAAACTTTCAGGATTCAAGTTATTGGGCAAAGAGTTGTACAGGTAACCAAGGTTACGTGCATTTAACGAAACGTATACATTTTGCGCTTTCACTCTCTGAGCCAGACTCTTCGGCAGGTTATAACCAATAGAAATGTTTCTCACGGCAATATACTTGACTTCATTAAACCAGTTGTCGTTAATTACCCCTGAACTCCAGGAACTGTTAAAGTATGTATACAAACTTGCGTGAGTCGGTTCCACATGACCGGCATTGTAAGCTTCCTGGTAAGTCATACCACCTACATCTACTGTTTCACCACCTGGGGCCGTTACTGTTTGACCCTCCGCAAATACACCTTCGGGAATCATACCATCGTGAAATTCTTGTCCCGCTATATCAGCATACTGACTGGTCCAGGTCATACCACCGTTTTCTTCATCACGCCATTTGTTAGAAGTTTCCATAATACCGTACGACGTACCGTATTTATTGGAATAGGACGCAATGTGCCCGCCAAACCGTGCGTCCAGCAATACTGAAACCACAAGGCCTTTGAAACTGAAAGTATTGTAAAGCGAACCTTCAAAGTCAGGATTAATTTTACCTATTTCCTGAGCTTCATAACTCCTTGTATAATAAGCACCTCTGCGATCATCTCTCCAGGTCAGGATTTTATTTCCGTTGTCATCTTCCAATGGCTTGGTGTCTGTCATTAACACACCATACTCACCGTCTTCGAATGCTACAGAACCAACACGGAAGTTACCGTAGGTTACGTAACCGGCCAATCCTTTGTATTCACCAACTTCATCAACCAGATCAGATACCATTGTCGTATTATTCCAGTAGGTGAAAGTCGATTCCCATTTAAAGTTGAGCGTTTGTACAGGTGTAAAACCAAGGCTCAGTTCGAAACCTTTATTGGTAAGTGTACCAACGTTGGTTAACATTCTGCTTAAACCTGATGCAGATGGAAGAGGAACGGTAGAGATCTGTTCGGTAATTGCTTCGTTGTAATAAGCAATATCAGCACTTAAGCGGTTATTAAATAAACGAACGTCCATACCAACTTCGAAAGAATTCTTACGTTCAGGTTTGATGTTCGGATCTACTAAAGTTGTTGATATGGTGTTCTGATAAATAAATTGTCCACCTTCAATCTCAATATTACCCAATCCGTATCCCTGGTTAATTGAATAGGGCGACGTATCGTTACCAACCTGTGCCCATGATGCACGCAATTTACCAAAAGAGACCATGGCCGGCAGACTCAGCGTTTCAGAAAAAATCCATGAAGAACTGACTGAAGGATAGAAGTAGGAATAGTTCCCTGTTCCATCGGTATAAACCAATGCTGACGACCAGTCGTTACGTCCTGTTATATCCAGGTACAACTGATTTTTCCAGCTCACATTTCCAAGGAAGTACACTGAATTTATCTGTTTCGTTGAACCTACATTGGCCGATGTTCTTAAGGTTTTCTTCGAGTTGCCCATGTAGAATTTACCAGGTACAATCAAACCACCGTCGGTCCAGGTTCTGTTATAAGCAGTTCCGCGATCCCACAATTCACCACCAATCAAGGCACTGGTTTGGAAGTCACCAAATCCTTTGTTCAAATTAATGACCAGTTTACCTGTTCGGCTCAGATCACTGTTTTGACGCAAGTCGTAGGAACCACCTTCCATGGCATAACCCTGGCCTAGATTTTTCCCCTCGTAGAATTGAGTATAATAGTTCGCATTGGCTTCTGCTGTAATCGACATCCAGTTAGTAACATCGGCAGTTAAACGTATGATTGGACGTATTACCTGCTCATTTCGGACAGCAGAATTTAAGTTGTACGAGAACCATGTTCCGTTACCGGGTACATTTCCATATTCGTCGCCATAATTATTGCTTGGCCTTCCTCCGTGAGGTGCCTGATATACTTCCGGATTGTTCCATCTATCGGTGTCATACCAACCGGCCCAACTACCAGTTACATAAGATGCGGCCAAATCGTTGCCCGGGTTTGTAACGTCTGAGGTGGTATAGGAAACAGAAGCTTCAGCTCTTAACCATTTTGAAAGGTTGTACGATCCTTTGAATAACAATGAATACCTACTGAATTCGTTGGTTGGAGAAGTACCCTGACGCTTATTATAAGAGTTTGACAAATAGAAACTCCCATTGTCATTGGCTCCGTTTAACGCTAAGGCGGTGTTCGAGGAAACACCGAGATCGTAAGCAGCCATCATGGCACCTGGGAATCCTTCGTAATTCCTGATCACACCATCATAGTCTTCAATAGGGCGTCCATCATATTTTGGTCCCCACAGAAAACCATCGCCATTGGGATTACCAATTTTGGTCATCACCTGCGATCCGTCTACTTCACGAGTATAAACCTGGTTTACATCGTATCTGTAATAATTGCCGCCTCCGTCTTGTTCACCGTAGCCTATATAACCGGCCAAAGTACCCGGGCCATAATCGTATTGCAGATCAGGCTGATCCCAAACATGTTCGAATCCTACCGTTTGAGTTAATTTAACGCCCAGCCCTTTACGGCCCTTACCGTCTTTGTTTTTAATGATAATCGCGCCATTGATACCGCGTGATCCATACAGAGCTGTTGCAGCAGCCCCTTTCAGTACCGATACCGATTCATAATCATCCGGGTTCAGGTTTTTAAGAATGTTTCCAAAGTCATTGGCGTTTCCACTCCAGTCGGCGCTGGCATTTGAAATACTGTTTTCAACAATAACACCGTCGATTACAAAAATTGGCTGATTGTTGTTCGAATTCAGAACCGAAACTCCGCGGATCTGGATTTTACTGTTACCAGCCATGCCTCCATCGGAAGCACCAATACTCAAACCTGCAGCCTTACCTTGAAGAGCCTGTACAGGGTTTACTGTATTGGCCTGGGCAATGTCCTCGCCAGAAACTTCTGTCATGGCATACCCAAGAGCTTTCTCTTCTCTTTTTATACCAAGAGCGGTAACTACTACCTCGTCAATACCAATGGCATCGATTACCATAGTTACATCAATTACAGAACGGCCAGTAACTTGTTCTTCAACATTCATCATACCGATAAAGGTGTAAACAAGAACTGCATCCTCAGGGACACTTATTGTATAGAATCCATCAGCATTGGTGATGCTGCCATTAGTTGTTCCTTTCTGAATGATGGAAACACCGGGCACACCGGCTCCCTCATCATCAGTAACTAAACCAGTCACTAATTGCTGCGCTGCTGCACTACCCACTAGGGTAAAGCACACCACAATAAATACTAGAATTTTTCTCATAGAGTTAGTTTTTAAGGTTGAATAGTAAAGTTAGCTTATTCACATTTTCGCGATTAAGATACGAATAAACAATGTTTGTTGTTGTATGTCTTAGCAAGGTGATTATATCTATCTACTACCAAATATTGACGACATACAAGGGCGCAATTTATAGATAATCTGTGGAAATCCAAAAATCTCTGGACTATAGTTAGTAATACAGGCATGGGCCTGGAGGATACAATTCTTTTACGTTCGGCTCATATTCAGAAAGTTTAAATTTTCCAGGTAAAGCAGTTTCAGGGTAATAGGGATTTTGTCAACCTTGCTTGTTTTGCCATTTTATCGCCTCAGGAAGATCCACAGTTATTACTTATGGTAGCATCTTTGATATGCTGAAAACGCAGGCGCAGGGAGAGAACACACCAGGGTACTGGATTACTATTAGCGAGTTCTAAATATCAAGTAAAAACTGCTCGGGCGCTTGTTCGCCAAAAATCAAACGTGCGGGTTCCTCGAGCAACTCTTTTACCGTAAGCAGAAAACTTACGGAATCTTTCCCATCAATGACCCGGTGATCATAGCTCAGGGCAATATACATCATGGGTCTGATCTCCACTTTGCCCTTTACAGCTACCGGTCTTTCCAGAATATTGTGCATCCCAAAGATGCCCGATTGCGGCGGATTCAGGATCGGGGTTGAGAGCATGGATCCATAGATTCCCCCATTTGAAATGGTAAAAGTGCCTCCGCTCATCTCTTCGATGCTAAGTCTTGCTTTACGTGCCCGTGCGGCCAAATCGGCAATCTGTTTCTCCAATTCAGCAAGACTCAAAACTTCTGCATTTCGAATGACCGGAACCATCAGTCCTTTGTCTGTCTGTACCGCAATCCCGATATCACAATAGCCGGGTGAGACAGTCTCCTCTCCATCCAGGAAGGAGTTTACAGCAGGGAAGAGCTGCAGGGCCTGTGTGACTGCCTTTGTGAAGAAGGACATAAAACCAAGCTTCATCCCATGTTGCTCGATAAACTGCTCCTGGTATTTTTTCCTGATGGCCATGATGGCACTCATATCAGCCTCGTTAAAGGTGGTGAGCATGGCTGTTTCATTCTTGACACTTACAAGTCTTTCGGAGATTTTTTTTCTGAGCTGACTCACCTTCTTACGCTCCTCCTCCCTGGAGGCTGTCTTTTTCCTCTCCGGAATATTTGCTGCAGTACTGTGTTGCATTACTCTCTTCACCTCACCCGCATTGATCTTTCTTAAGCCCTTGATAATATCATCGATGGATAGTCCTTCCTGTTCCATCATCTGTTTTGCCACCGGGGTGACTTTCACACTCTGCAATTCTGAAGATATTTTTTCAGCTTTTTGTGTCTTTTTAGTTGCTTCTGCTGTAGCTTTTACCGGAGCTTCTTCCCTCACTTCTTCCTGGACCTCTGCCGGGCTGTCTGGCACTTCCACACTGGTGTCAATGGAGGCTACAACAATACCAACCTCTACGGTTTCGCCCTCCTGTACCAGTATCTTCACCTGTCCGGCCTCACTGGCAATCAGGGGAAGGGTTGCCTTTTCCGATTCAATTTCACCGATCTCCTGGTTTTTTGAAACCAGGGCACCGTCCTCCACAAGCCAGGATGTGAGTTCAACTTCTGTAATGGATTCGCCAGGACTGGGTATTTTTATCTCCAGGGCCATGTTACTTTGTTTTGGGTTTCTCTTTTTCGAAGTAGTAATGTTGGTTCAATATCTCGGTCCGCGAGCTTCCAATCATACATTGAAGTCCACAGTATACATTCAGTAGTTCGCAGGTGCACTCCCGGAATACCTTATCGATAATCTCTTTCTGACTGATCTCGTGGAGTTTGAACAGCCCTGTGGCCGGACTCCCGGAAGGTTGACGGGTGACAGGAATGACCTCCGTCTTTTTCATAGCATTCCGGATATAGTACCAGGCTCCCATGTTCTCAGGCTCTTCCTGGACCCAGAGGGTAAGCATGTTATTTTTGTATTTTTTCAGGATCCTTTCAATCTCTTTTTCCGGGAAAGGAAAGATCTGGTCGAGCCTGATCAAAGCAATGTCCCTGGCACCCAACTTCTGTTTGCGTGCCAACAGATCATAATAAATTTTACCACTGCAAAGCACTACCCTGCGAACCTCCTCCATATCGTTGTCCTCGTCGTCGTAAACGGGTATAAACTTTCCGTGTTCCAGATCGTCCAGTTTGGAGACACAGAGCGGATGCCGCAGCAGACTTTTGGGTGAAAAAACCACCAGGGGTACCCTTGACTGCTTCTTCATATGATTTCTCAGGGCATGAAACAAGTTGGCCGGAGTCGTGGGGTTGATGATATGCATATTACATCCAGCAGCCAGGCTTAGAAATCGTTCAATCCGGGCACTGGAGTGCTCGGGTCCCTGCCCTTCAAATCCGTGGGGCAGATAGAGGACCACGCCATTCATAAGCCCCCATTTCTCTTCAGCACTGGAAATATACTGGTCGAGGATGACCTGGGCTACGTTTACGAAGTCTCCAAACTGTGCTTCCCAGATGATCAGGTTCCTGGGGCAGGCCATGGCATAGCCGTATTCAAAACCCAGTACCCCATATTCATTAAGCGGGGAATTATAGATCTGGAAAGGGGCCTGATCTTTATCAAGATACTTTAGCGGAACATAGATTTCGGTGGTTTCCTCCATAACCAATCCGGCGTGCCGGTGAGAGAAGGTCCCCCTGATTGAATCCTGACCACTGATTCTTACCGGATGATCCTCCAGCAGAAGTGAGCCGTAGGCCAGCAGCTCTCCCAATGCCCAGTCCACACGGTTTTCACTGATCATCCTGGCTCGTTCTTCAACCAGTTTAATGGATTTTTTGAAAAATACCAGGTCCTCTGGTAAGGTGTTTAACTGGCTGGCAATGCCTTGTAAGGTAGATGCCGGAACGCCGGTCTCCAAAGGCTCTTCAAAATCCTCCATGGAGGCATATCTCATACCTTCCCAATGGGCCTCTAAAAACTGTTGAATGATTACTTTTTTCTCCTTACGTGCCAGTTCCAACTGTTTTTCCAGACCGGAATCAAATGCCTTTTCAGCTGTGCTGATTGCCTCATTGTTTAGCACCCCCTGCTGTTTTAGCTCTTTCTTGTAGAGATCTCTTGGATTGGGATGGCTGGCAATGGCCTTATATAGAGTTGGTTGTGTAAACCGAGGTTCGTCTCCTTCGTTGTGGCCGTATTTGCGATAAGCCAGGATATCAATAAACACATCTGAATGGAACAACTGGCGGTATTCAATGGCCATGCGCATGACATGAACCAAACCCTCCACATCATCTCCATTGACGTGCCAGATTGGCGCTTTAATCACTTTGCCAACATCGGTGCAGTAGGTGCTGGAGCGTCCATCCAGGTAGTTGGTGGTAAATCCAACCTGGTTATTGATTACCAGGTGAATGGTACCTCCTGTTTTGTACCCCTGCAGCTCAGACATCTGGACCACTTCGTAGACCACTCCCTGACCGGCGATGGCCGCATCCCCATGAATGATAATGGGTACCAGACTGTTGTTGTCTCCCTCGTAAATATGATCGATCCGTGCCCTGGAGACTCCCTCCATAATGGGGGCGGAAGACTCCAGGTGAGAGGGATTGGGGACGATATTGAGAATGACCTCTTTCCCCTGGCTGGTTTTGACCGTATTGCTGTAGCCCAGGTGGTACTTTACATCGCCCAGGCTGATCCGCTCTTCATAGGATTCTCCTTCAAATTCCTTAAAGATATTCTGTGCCGGTTTTCGAAGAACATTGGCCAGCACATTGAGCCGGCCCCTGTGGGCCATCCCTATATTTAGCTCCTTTACACCCAGTTCTGCGCCTTTTTCCACCAGGTCATTCAGAGCAGGCACCAGAATTTCTGCACCTTCCAGGGAGAATCGTTTCTGTCCAACAAATTTATTGTGAATGAATTTTTCGAAGCCTACTGCTTCAACAAGGTGCTGATAAATCTTCCTCTTCTCATCGGGAGTGAAAAGTGTCTGGTTATTACCTTGCTCGATATGCTCTGTAAGCCAGGCGATTTTTTCCGGAATCCGTATAAACATAAATTCGGATCCAATATGCCCGCAGTAGGTGAGCTTCAGACTGTCTACTATATTACGTAAGGGAATCTTGCCCCGGCCAATCTCCCGCCCTGCATGATAGGGTGTGTCCAGGTTCGCTTCTGCAAGACCGTAATTTTCAAGATCCAGGGTGGGAAAATATTTTCTTCGGGTCCGGACCGGATTGGTATGGGTGAAGAGGTGTCCCCGTTTCCGGTACCCGTTGATCAGGTTCAGGACCTTAAATTCTTCTTCAAAAGTGAGGGACTCAGATTCGGGGTGACTGTAATCTCTTCTGGCCAGGTCAAAACCCTGGAAAAAGTGGTGCCAGCTGGGATCCACTGATTCGGGATTCTCCCTGTATTTCCGATAAAGTTCCTCAATGGCCTCTGAGTTGAGGCTCTGCAAAAACGATAAATCGTCCATATGCCACCTGTACAAATTTAAATAGTAACAATCTGGCCTGAGAATTGTTGATTGCCAGGGCCTGTTATCTTATCTCACTGAAGTGTTTCATAAACTGCATCCTTTCAAAGGCAGCAGGATCAGCACCGTATTTTCGGGAAATTTTCCCCCTGAATTGCTCCACCGTATCATATCCTTGCTCGGACATCCATGTATCAACTCTTGCCAGCATCCTTTCAATTTGCTCGGGCCCATTTTTATAAAGGCTTGATACCACCTGAACAGCATTTGCTCCAGCCAGCAACATTTTTATCACATCTTCACCTGTATGGATGCCTGTGGAAGCTGCAATATTAACATTAACCCTTTCTGATAAGATAGCAACCCATCGAAGGGTTTCATATTGTAATTCGGGCGATGAATAAATCTGGGGAGCGGCAAGCTCCATTTTTTCAATGTCAATGTCGGGAGCAAAAAATCTGTTGAACATTACCACTCCGGATATACCCGTTTCGGACAGGGCCTTCACCGAGAGTCCCAGTCGAGTGAAATATTTGCTGATCTTCAGGGACACGGGGATCTTTACAGTGCTAAGCACCTTCTCTATGATCTTGAAGTAAGCCTGCTCAAATTCTTTACTTTTAAAATCCGCAGGATTCAGAAAAATATTGAGTTCCAGGGCATCGGCACCGGCCTCTTCTATCTTTCTGGTAAAATGAATCCAGTCCTCTGTGGAGATGCAATTGATGCTGGCGATGAGGGGGATGGAGACCACACTCTTCGCTTCTTTAATCAGTTCCAGGTATTTTCCCAGGTTATTCTCACGGATGTGCAGGTCGAGGTAATCCAAGGTTTCCGATAAGCCGGAATAGATCATGGGATTTCTTTCGGCCTCTTTCATCTGCTCTCTGGCCTCCAGCAGGATCTCCTCCTCAAATAAGGATTTCATTACCACCGCACCCGCTCCGGCCTTTTCCATTGTAATAATACCTTCAAGGGTTCCGGTCAGACCACTACTACCGGCAATGATTGGATTTTTCAGCTCCAACCCCAGGTATGATGTTCTAAGATCCATAGTCTTTGCTTTATTGATGGTCCCGATTTAATTTTCTTTTAGGATATAATCGTCATATTCAATCTCAAACCTTAGTTTGTGTTTGGCCTCTTCCTGGGCGAGCATCAGGAAGATCTCCTTCAAAGGGGCATATTCTGTTCGACTGGCAAGATCGGAATAGAGTCTGAATGCTGCTTTCTCTTCTTTCATTGCAACGATAAGCGATTCCTGGTAAGTGAGATCGTCCCTGGATTTGTTTACTTCCACCAGGTAATCCCCAATCTTCAGATCCTGGACTTTTCCACTGGAGACAGCAAGAACACCTCCGCTCTTTATGGATTCAAGCTTTTTCTTATGTCCCAGTTCCTCTTTCGAAAACTGTTCAAATACCTCCTTGATCATTCTGTTCCTGCTCCTGGCTGCCAGGGAGGCATATAGATCAGAAGCTTTCTGTTCTTCGCTAATGGCAAAATCGAGGATGTCATCAATGGTTTTAAATTTGGTCATCTATTTCTATTTTTTCCGGATATAAGTTCCAATTCATGAAAATACAAAAATATGTCAGATCATTAACACCTTGGCCCCTCTGATCTTTCTGTTTTTCAGCTCAAGCAGCGCGATGTTGGCATCTTCCAGCTCGTATTCCTGGAATTCGGGTTTGATGGGAATCTTTGCTGCAAGCTCAAGGAACTCCGCCACATCGCTCTTTGCCACATTGGCCACACTTTTAATTTCTTTTTCCATCCAGAGGTGCTCCGGGTAATCCAATCTAAGAAGGTAGTCTTTATCTGATTCCTCCTTCCTAATGGCGTTGATAACAAGTCTGCCCCCGGGTTTCAGATTTTTCAGAGCCTCCACCACCGGCTTCCAGACAGGGGTGGTATCAATAATGGCATCTAAGAGCAGATCTGAGGTCGCCTCAGTGCCTCCGGCCCAGGTGGCACCCAGTTCCATGGCAAATTTCTGTTCCGCTTTACTTCTGGCAAAGACATAAACCTGGATGCCGGGGAAACGGTGTTTGGCCATTTTCAATACCAGGTGGGCGGAGGCACCGAAACCGGTTAATCCCAGGTTTTGCCCATCTTCAATCCCCGATAGTTTAAGGGACCTGTAACCAATGGCTCCTGCACATAGCAGGGGAGCCGCTTCCGCATCAGTGAATTGATCAGGAATAAGAAATGCAGAATCTGCAGGTACCACCATGTACTCAGCGTATCCGCCATGCACATCACGGCCGGTTGCCTTGAAATCGGAACAGAGGTTCTCATTTCCATCCCGGCAATATGCGCAGGTTCCACAGGAGGAGAAGATCCAGGCCACCCCGAGCCGGTCTCCTAACTTATATTCGCTTACATGCTCACCCGCTGCAGTTACCACTCCAACCACCTGGTGCCCAGGAATAATAGGCAGTCGGGGGGGAGGGGTTCGCCCTTCTATTTCATCCAGTTCGGTATGACAAACCCCGCAGGCCGATACCTTTAAAAGCACGTCCCGGGGTCCCGGAACCGGATCTGGCAGGATAGAAAATTGAAGTGGTTCAGTTTCTTTTGAAAGATCTGACAGAGCGTTCAGGATCATTGCTTTCATAGAGGCAAGTTATGTTTTTGTTTTTATTTATTCTTAATAACATCTAACTGATCATCAACATATTTTTTCAGCAATTTTTAATTTAATATTGCATCCTTTACAGGTTGTACCTTCCATAGACAATGTATAGTTGAACCATTGAAATCTTAAAAATATACAGATGAACAGGGTTATAGAAAAGGAATATTTCTCCGATGCAGTGGTAAAACTCGTGGTGGATGCTCCTCGAATTGCAAAGAGCCGGAAAGCGGGTCATTTTGTGATTGTTCGAGTGGGTCAGAAAGGTGAGAGGATCCCCCTTACCATTGCAGG
>Ga0209345_10003909_pt1 | contig 14843 bp, 24 predicted proteins | sample Cruoilmetagenom7_FD_187294 | JGI IMG/M metagenome (GOLD analysis project Ga0209345, IMG submission 187294) | Oil polluted marine microbial communities from Coal Oil Point, Santa Barbara, California, USA - Sample 7 (SPAdes) (version 2) | ecosystem: Environmental > Aquatic > Marine > Oil seeps ... | reverse complement strand
ATATATATGTAATAATATGGCAAAAATTATTATTAAAAGCGATAACACAACGAGAAATTGGTATTTTATATTATAAAGAAAAAATACCTTACGATATGGAAATGTTGGCAGATGTTCTAGACGAAAACATTAATCACATAAAAGGCGCTTTCGAACATTTTATAAAATTAAAAATGGTCGCATTATTAGAAGATGGGGGAATTTGGATTGAAGAAGCTATTAAATTTGTAGGTAGTGAAACTAATAAAGCTGAATTGATGAGGAGATTAAGAGCTAAAAGGGTAACTCAGTTACCAGATGTTACAAAATGTAGACCAGAGTTAGAGTTAGAGTTAGAGTTAGAGAAAGAAGTAAAGTCTGAGGATTTTAATAATCCTCTAATACCAACAAAAGAAAGAGAAGAAAAAGTTAAAAGTAAATCTGTACTAAAGAGTAAAGACAAACTGATACAGACTACTAATACTATAAAGAGTGACGAGCAGAAAAAAATTAAAGAAAAGTTGCGATCAGCGAGTTTGGAGATCAAAGGCGAGGAGTATTATCATGATGCAAAAGAGGCGGCTTGCTTGGCGAAGTTAGCGAAGCGAGCTCCTCTGAATTTTGTTATGTCAAAGATCGATATATTGTGCAAGAAAATAAAAGGGGTCGATCCCTTTTGGCAGGAACAGCCAGTGTGTCCTTCATCGGTGTTGGCATTATGGAACAGGCTTACTGTTACAGTTTCGAAGCATAATATAAAACCCTTTGAAGAGGTATGATTATGAATAATCAGGAGAAAGAACAAGAAGAGTTGAAAAGTCTTGAAGAACTTGAGACTGCCTGTATTGGAGCGGCATTATTGTCAAAGCATGCTTTGATGGTGTTTATCGAAAATGTAATACCAGAATATTTTTATACAAATGGATGTCGGTTGGTTGCTGATACGATATTTTATATGTTTGAGAAAAAAGAAGATATTGATATTATCACATTACGGACGAATTTAAAAGAGAGGGGGCGGTTCAAACTTGCTGACAAATTAACAGACTTTTATGATGTTGATATAAGCTCAAGCAATGTCAAGACATATGTAAGCAAGGTAAAAGAAGAGTATAAACGGAGAGAGTTGAAAAAGACATTATCTGACTCATATCAGGATGCGCAGAATAAAGGGAATGAAGTCGATGATATTATACAAAAGATGTCATCGAAAATATCAATCTTCGATGAGGACAAAACGAAAATAGTCAAGATAGGTCAAAATATGAACTATGCTGATCTTGCGTGTGAAGGGGATTCCATCAAGACGGGGTTCAATAAAATTGACCAATATCTACATGGGCTTTTCAGAAAAGAATTGATAATATTGGCGGCAAGGCCATCGTTGGGGAAAACCACACTGGCGGTGAACATAGCGCAGAATATAGCGAAAGCCAAGAATGTCTTGATGTATTCGCTTGAGATGAGTTGGCAGAGTATAGCAATCAGAATGCTTGCTAGTGAAACGGACATGACGTATATGAAGATCAAGATCGGATCGGTGACAGGCATAGAGAAAGAGAAGTTGGAGAAAGCGGGCGAAGCGTTGGGGCATTCAAATTTTTGGGTAAACGATAGAGCTGGGATTAGCATTGAGCAGTTAGTAAGATCTGCGATGACTTTCAAATTTAATAAAGGACTTGATCTTATTGTTGTAGACTATTTACAACTTATGGCGGGTTCGGTCAAGGGTAATCGGAATGAAGCGCTTGGCGATATTACAAGAAGTTTGAAAATTTTAGCTAAGGATTTGGACGTTCCTGTTCTTTTGTTATCTCAGCTATCGAGAGAAGTGGAGAGGAGAGAGGGGCAAATACCGAGACTGTCTGATCTTAGAGATAGCGGGGAGATTGAGCAGAATGCAGATGTAGTAATGTTTATCTATGAAGATGATGGGGCTAGCACTATACAGGTTGCGAAGAACAGAAATGGCAGGCTAGGAAGTTTTAGGATGATTTTAGAAAAACAATTTTTTAGATTTCAGGATTTGTAGAGGGCTATTATGAAATTAACAATGATCAAGAGAGTAATTGATAAAGACATGATCGGGCTGCATTGCTTTATTCCGTTTACTAATGCGGATGCGGAGAGATTTGCAAAAGCTAAAAGGAATGTCGCTGTTACTGTCAATGCGAGGTTTTCAAGGAATCCGTTGCATCACAATAAATATTTTGGATTATGCAGGCTGTTGGTTAATGCCGGACATTTCATGGATGAAACGGCCGCTTCAGATTTTTTGAAATGCAAAGTTGGGCTAGTCGATGTGATTGAGGTGATGCCTGATCGGACAATTTTGAAGCCGAGAAGTATAAATTGGGAGTCGATGTGTCAAGATGATTTTCAGGTTTATTACAAAAGGATTGTTGAGATAGTCGCCGAGAAATTGGGGTGTAGTTTAGAAGATATTAAGAGCAATTTAGTTTTTGATATGTAAAAAATAAAAGGAGATAAGACCATGACATTAGAAGAATATGAAAATTTTAATGAGTTGGCGCAGTTGGGGAAATTTTTATTTTTGAATGATTTTTGTGTCATCAATAATGAGGCATCAGAAATCAATAAAATTTATTATATTAAAGACGTTGATTTATATAGATATTATGCGGGGAGAGTTCTGAACTCGGATGTGGAAATTCGGGCTGATTTGGCTAATCATTTTGAAATTACTGGGTTTAAAATGGAAATTTCAATAGATGGGGTAAGGTCATCTATTGATGATTTGAGAAGTTTGATTTCCGAGCTTCGTAAAACAATAACGGTCGATGATGAGTAGAATTTTTAAAAAAATAAAAGGAGATAAATAATGGATGAAAAAGAGATTGAAAGGAACATCAGTATTGTCAAAGGGATTATCTATCGTTCTTCGAGGGACTTCAAAGGGCATAAAAAAGATGCTAGGCTGAAAAGAGCGGGCAGATTAAAGAGATGCCGGAAGTGTTTAGCCGTATTTGATATAGATGAGATGTTCAGTAAGCCGGTAGGCAAGGCGAGGAGACAGATGAGTCATTATTGTCTTCCGTGCGCTAAGAAAATAGGGCTTATTTAAAGTATTTTTATTGACTTTATTTGTTGATTAAGTTATGGTCATTTGTAGTTATTCTCAAAACAAAGGAGACGGTAGGGGATGGCTAAACTACAGAAAGAACAAAAAGAACATATTTTGAACAAGATAGAATTGGATATAAAACTATGTCTTTTGATAAGATATATTAAAAAAAAGAATTATTTACCAAAAAGGATATTGCAAGATTTAGAGGATATTCATCGGTTATGGGTATCTATAAAATAATAAAAGAATGGGGATAGGATATGGAGAGGCTGAAATATTTTGGCAAAGTTGTAATGTTGGTGTTAGTAACAGCAATGGTTGTCTGTTTTTGTAGAAACGTCAAGGCTGAGAACATTATAGAAGGGTCAAGCTTTGAATGTGGGCTTGACGGTGTTGAGGCGGTTAATACGGTAATATCGAACCGTGAATTTCCTTTGACCAATTTTGAGAAGCCTGGCATAGAAGTTGGCGGCGTTCATGGCAATCAATGTCTTGAGATAGAGAAAGGAGATCAATCAGCGCTGGGGGTTGCGTATGCTTATAGCGGATTGATGACAAAGCGGTATAAGTTAGAAGCGGGGGTAATGTATACTCTGTCAGTTTACATGAAAGCAAGCGAGGCGTGTTCCGTTGGGCTACATGTTGGCGAGGATATTTGGTGGCCTTTACATTCGTGGACTGACGTAAAGGCGGTGCAAGTTACAACCGAATGGCAACGATACGAGAAAGTTTTTATGATTGATACTTTCTTGAAGACGGATGAGTGTTTTGTATGGGTAGGGTTCGATATGTCCGATCCTCAAGTCGCCACGTTGCAGATGGATGCTATTCAGTTGGAGACAGGATATTACGCAACGGATTTCGAGAGCCAGGACTTAGATTTTTTTGCAAGCGTGGAGAGAGACAATAAGTTATTCAATTCGGAAGAGAGCATCCCTTTGAAGCTCAATTTCAGAAACAATACTACAGAATTGGAAGCTTGTTGCGGTCAATATCAGATAAAGAATTTTTGGGGCGACATAGAAAAGAGCGGTGTTTTTGCTGTAGAGATAGAGGGGAATGCGAGTGTAGAGAAAATTATTGATATACAGGGGCTGCCGTATGGGTATTTCAAGACAATAGTCGATATAGGGGGAGAAGTAGAAGAAGTTATTTTTGGAGTGTATAAAGAGCGCGATCCTGACGGGTTAGTTCCCGAAAATTCGACTGTAGGGACACACAATAGGCCGTCGATTGAGATGAAAAAGCTAGGGTTCGGATTGATGAGGACGTGGAAATTCGGGTTTTATGATATGAGCAAGTTTTTAAATGAGTCTCCTGACAAGGATTTTACTATAGCGGACAGGGTTTTTGTTTTAATTCAAGCTCATGATATGAGGACTATGGCGGTGTTGGGTAGTGTTGGAGATGAGACTGTTCCGGTTTATGCCAGAGGACTAATAAGGCCGAACGGTATAGCTTTACCCACGATAGAATATTGGCAAGAGTATGTCACTATCGTTGTGGATAGGTATAAGGATGCTATAGATTACTGGTCGATATATAACGAGATCGGGTATTATTTTACTGCTGCTGAATATTTGCCATATTTGCAAGCCGCTTATGCTATAATCAAAGCTCTTGATCCGACTTCATTGGTTGTTGGGGTGTGCGGTTCTTTTGAGGGCGCGGATGCTGATCCTCTAGGATTTGTTGATCAGATAATTGAGATTGGCGGGCTGGATTATATGGATATTATGTCTTTCCATCTATACAATTCTACATTTCCGGAAAATTATAGGGGGATTGGGGTTGTCGAATATATCGAAGGGTTCAAGGCTAAGATGATAGCCAAGGGCAAAGAGATACCTGTTTGGAATGGCGAACAGATGTATCATGTCAGGCAGGCGGGATATTCGCAGGAGATTTTGCCTTTCCCGACTTCTTTAATGCGAGACATACACGACATAAGAGGGGTTGACACTGTTGAGGAGTATGCCGAGTATGTTATCAGAAGTCATGTTTTAATCGACATAATGGGTGGGAAGCAATTTATGTTAGGGAAGTACAGCTCTGATGAATTCGCCGCGAAAGCAACGATTATGTATCCTGTTTATAGTTCGCATGTTGAATTTGATAACTCTCCCCGACCTTCCAAAGTGGCGCTTAATGCGATGATTAACGTTTTAGATGGGTTTGAGTATTGGGAAGAAGCCGAATGGGGAGATGGGAAGAGATGTTATTTGTATAAAAATGATGAGATGATTACTGCGATAATATGGGCTTATGATGGAGATGTATTGCATGAATTGGTTTTGCCTAATATTTTTTATAGGGTGTTAGATATTTTTGGGAATGTTGTAAAGGAGACATCGGCTGATGGCGGTTTCACTGTAGAGTTAACAGGAGACGTTAAGTATTTGCAGATGTATATTGATACTGCGGAAATGATTTTAGAGAAAGTTCAAGGAGAATAAATAATGGCATTCAAATACAGGGAACACAGAGGAACACTTAGCGAGTCGATGGAAACTGTTAAAGAATTTCATTCGAGATCGGATTTTGTTAAATATTTGCAAAATGATTTTGATAAAGAGTTTGGCGTTGGGGAAGTCGATCTTAATGAAGTAAAAATTAAAAAATATAGCGATGGAATTGATGAAAGGATTGGATGGGATACCCATATTGTCAGTCTTGACGATTATGGCATTCTTGGATTTACCGATGCGCCAGTTTAAATTAAATCAGACTTTAAAACACAGGGGAAAAAGATGTCTTGTCAGTTATTAAAAATAAAGAGGTAATAAAATGAATATAGTAGGTACATGCCCAAAATGTGGCGCGCCAATTTATAGTCCATTGGTTTGGCAAGGCATTACTCCACCGCCAGTGCATTATACTTGCATGTGTTATTCGCAAGATAGCAGAATTGTTTCGACTACAACTACAAATAAAACTCAATGATGAGGTGAATATGTCTTATCAACTTTGTCAAAATTGTTTTGAGAACAGAGGAACACAGTATCATCACAAATTTTCAAACTCGAAGGTTAACAGACGCAAGTATGGTAAGGTGTTAATTGGAGACGAAAGAAATTTAATGCTTGTATGCGCCGGTTGCAATAGCTCTCATGCGAAGTTGAAGGTGTTAACAGAGAGGGAATTCTGCGAGATGATGGGAATTTTAAAGTGCGTATTATGTCGATATGATTTAGATGGGCAATGTATTCATTACGATAAGATGTTTGCAATGACATGCCGAGATTTTTATTTTGACAAGGACAAATATTATGGAAGAGAGTAGGGAGAGGGCATCCTCTCCCTACCAGGCGGTTATTTGTATATTTTTTTAAGTTCTAGAAAGTCGGGCAAAGAGTAAAGTTTTCCCCCATATCCTAGATATTCAACGAAAGATTTTGAAACGAGTACAATCTTGACGTCTTTTAGTATTTCCCGAAGATTTTTTGATTTGTAAATTTCAGTTACTGTTCGCATTTCATGTCCTCCTTTTTTTTATTTATTAACTCTGTGATTAAAGAGTAAGCATTTTGATTTGTTAAAGCGCATACAATTCTGATCGCTTGTCTAAGCTCTTCTTTACAGATGTCATTCGGACATCTGATGTTGATAGTGTAAGTTTTATTATCTTTCATTTGCGGTTTCCTTATCCTTTAGATATTTTTCTTTAGCTTGGGGAGGGAGGTCTTCTTTTTTCCCTAATGCAAATATTTTTGTGTCGTTTACATGAAAATAACCTTCGATTTCGAAAACAGAGTCTTCTAAATCAAAAGGGATAAACTCTATTTCTTTCTCATAAATTTTGGCAAACATATTTAATGCTTTCATAGTAAAAACATGTATTATGTTAGTTCTATACCCGCAAAGTTCTATATTTACCTTTTCTAATTCTTGGAGGGTTTTAGAAAAATCTTTCTGTTGTGACATTACTTGATCAAGAAGTTCTTTGATTTTCTTTGCGTTTTTTTGTTCATTCATGTTGTTGTCTCCTTTTTCTCTTAAGATATTTTTCTATTGTCGTATGGTGGTGTTCTTTTGCCAAAGCAATAGCATAATTTGTTATTTCGCCTCCTTCTCCTACAAGATATTTAATGATGTGGCGGTGTCCGTTTTTTGCGGCTTGCTCTATCGATTTTCTTATTTCGTCGCTGTTTGTTGTTTTGTACATTGTCATTTTTTTATCTCCTTATTTAATGTATCTATGATAATTATAAGCCATCCAAAGTACTTCCGAGTAAAGAACAGTATACATCAATGTAAAACTTTTCGGGCATTCTTTATAGCTCATTCCGTTTGTTGCTTCTAGGAAGAGCCCATCCGCGAAAACCATCGCGTGCCCTTTCCCTATCTGTTCGGTTGATAGCAGTCCAACAAAAAGGGCGGGGATTTTTAACTTGTTTTGTAGGATATATTGAAGCAGTATGGTTTGATCTTCGCAATCTCCTGTTTTTAAAGTGTAAGTCTCTTCGGGTGTTTGCCAATAGTCTCCAATGTCAGATTTATATTCGATGTTACATGCGACATATATCAGAGCGTCTTCCATGGTTTCGACATGGATGTCATTTTTGAAGTCATAAAAATCTATCTGCCCTACTTCTGTTTCAGGGTCAACAAGTTCGCAAGCCGGTATAGATAACAGACAAAGAAAGATAACTCCATACATCAGTTTCTCTCTGATGTTTAATTTTGGTCTGCCATTGTTGTATGTTCGGCGTGTTTCTACTACTTGCCTATGTTTCACGTCTAAGTAATTAGCGATATTTCTATCAATCCATCCTGCTTTTATTAGTTCTAGAATTTGCTCATCTTTTTTATCTGTTGTCATTGTCTTCCCCCTATTTAGGTTTAGTGTTTTTAAAATCAGCGTTTCTAAGGTTCGTATTTCTAAGATCGGCATTTTCAAGATAAGCATTTTTAAAGTAAGCATTATAGAGGTTGGCATTTTTAAGATTAGCATTCCCAAGATCGGCATTTTCAAAGTTGGCATTTCTAAGATCGGCATTTTCTAGATCGGCATTTTCTAGATCGGTGTTTTCTAGATTGGCATTATAAAGTTTAGCATTTTTAAGATTGGCATATCTAAGATCAGCATTATAAAGGTCGGTATATTTAAGATCGGCATTTTCTAGATCGGCATATTTAAGATTAGCATGTTTAAGGTTTGCATACTTGAGTTTAGCATTTTTAAGATCAGCATATCTAAGATTTTGTTTATTCAACTCGACGAAAGATTTAAAATCTTTAGCTTCTCCTTGATGCAATATTTTATTGCCAAGGTCTTTGATTGTGTATTCTCCCATTATCTGTTCTCCTTTTTTTTATAGTTACTTGCCCCTGCCATCCCGAAGTGAGATGGCAAGAGTAAAGAACTATTCTTTAACTATGTCTTCCCATTTTTTTGCTGGGATAGTTTTCCAGTTAGTTTCATTCCCTGGTTTTTCTTTACGACTATAAAGCTTGTCATTATAATAAGAAAATATTGAACATGCTATGATGTATGTTGTTAAAAACAGTATTAAGTAACTCATGATTTTATCTCCCTTATTTTTTTTTCTCTTTGCGTATTCCACGATCAAATAGCCACCGATCAAGCTTCTCACAGATAAGGCCAAATAATACACATGCCCCAAAAGCTATCAATATTCCGGCTAAGAACTGGCTTTCAGGACTTGCTTTTAAACATGCTATGAAGAGCGGGATACCTATTATCCAGCATATTATGTTAGCTATTTTGTCGTCGTCTTGTTCATTCATTTTCCTTTTCTCCTTTTTTATAGTTACTTGCCCCTGACATCCCATTTCTGGAATAGCAAGGGTAAAGAACTATTCGGTTTCATTGTGTACGACATATTGATAAGGCTCGTCGTATATTCCATATTTGTCCAAATCCATTGTGATTTCAATCTTTACATCTTCAGCGTAACTTGGCTCTTCTTTTTGCATTCTGGCGGCTATTTTTTTTGCTTCTTTAAATGAATTAGTATAAGTTACCATATTCTTCTCCTATTTTTTGTAGTTGCTTGCTCTTGCCATTCCATTCCTGGAATAGCAAGGGTAAAGAGCTACATTACTAATTCTTTAAGATACTTAACTGCTTTCTCCGCTTGACTCGCGCAATGGAACAGCCAGCTTTTATTGTTTCTAAGAGCTTTTAGCCAAGACTCACAATATCCGGCGTTTCTCTCTATGTCCTCTATTCCGAATTCTTGAGACAGGAAAGAACTTCCAATTTCCGCTATTAGTTCCTCTTTGCTGTAATTTTCTTTTCCCATATAAACCGTTGTCATTTTTCTGTCCAATCTTGTCAAGTGTCCAGTCCAGTGGGTTAATTCATGCAAAGCCGTGTTATAATAAGCGCTTGAGTTTTTGAATTGGCCTATTACTGGCAAGTTGATTTTATCAGAGGACGGCAAATAATAAGCTTTTGTAAGGTCATCGTGTTTGATTTCTGCTTTTGTTGCTGCCAGAAAGTCCTCTATCGACATGTTCAGTTGGTTCTTTTTTAGTTCTATCTCCCTTTTTTCTATGAGCTTTGTCAGCGTTTCTTCTGGGATTTCGGCTTGATCGGTTGAGAAAACGGTATAAGGTTTCATATATGCGAATGTCTCAGTTTCTCCTTGCGCATCTTCTTTCTTTACGAAATTCCAGAAGATAATTGTTGTTCCTTTTTCTCCTTTCTTAATATGTCCTTTTAATGATGCGGCTTGCTTGTAAGTCAAATAATAAGCGTTTTTGTTGGTTGCTAACATAAAGCGGTTTATTCCGGTGTATACATGGCCAGTAGTGAGATTGCATTTTCCCATTGCGAAGAAAGGGGATTGCCAAGCCGGCGCGCCTTTTCCCATCTCATCTAGCAATCTTGTAAGTATTTTGTTTTGTTGTTCATTCATTGTCTTTTCTCCTTTTTTTATAGTTACTTGCTCCTGTCATCCCATTTCTGAGATGACAAGGGTAAAAAACTATTAGGTCTCGTTGTGGATTACATATTCATAAGGCGCGTCATAGATGCCAAAGTCTTTATTCCCTGAACCGTCCGTGCTTTCTGTTGCTTGTATCTTTACATCTTCGGCATATTCCGGTTCTTCTTTTTGCATTCTGGCGGCTATTTTTCTTGCCTCTTTGTATGAATTAGTGTATTTTACCATGCTCTATTCTCCTTTTATTTTATTCATCTGGCGATGTTGCGTAATAAGTAACGCATAGCTCGCCGCAACTTATGCAATGATATTCTATTGTGCCGCAAATTCCGCGCATGACATATGCGGTTTCACTTTTTCCGCACTTTTTGCATTTTTCAATCGGGACTAGTTCTTCCATATTCTTATCCTTTTTTATTATAAAGATTTTGCATCTTGCAAAGCATCTTGTCTGGTGAGTCTTGTTATTTCTGTTGATGTTTGATAGATGTATTTACCGTTATTAAAGAAACGTACATATCCGACATAGTAGATGTTGTTGGAATTTTGAAGTTTCTTTATCCTTGCGCTTTCAACTCTTTTCATGTTTTTATCTCCTTTTCTTTTTCTTTCTTGCAATCTAAAGATACACAAGATAAACAAAGATGTCAAGTGTTTTAGTAAAAAAAGATAAAAAAAGTTAAAAAAAGATAAAAAATGGTGTTATTAAATATTGAATATGTGTTATATTGTGAGTGAGATGTACAGACACGAGAAGAAAGACAGAGACGAAGAGAAAGACAAGAAGATTGCTGAGGTAGTAAAAGATTGTTCAGAGGTTGAGCGGAAGAAGAGAGCTACTAGGCAATTAAGAATTGAGGATATAATTGAGTATAGGGAAAAGGGCTTAACTCTTGAAGAGATTTCGAAGCTGTGTAATTGCAGGAGGGCGACAATAGCGGCAAGGCTAAAGAAAGCGAGAGCCGGCGGGCTGGCTTTATATCAAGCGAAAGAAAGCAAGATATTAGCATATCACCGAAGAAGACTGCTAGAGTCTTTAGAAGATGACGATTTCAGTAAAGCTACATTGTCACAGAAAGCGGTGGCGTTCGGGATATTTGTAGATAAGCAACGATTATTAGACGAGAAGTCAACAAGTAACGTGTCGTTAATTCATCAGAACATAGCGATACTAAAGAAAGCAGAGAGTATTGAAAACGAAGAAAACGAAACAATCCAAGTACGCGCTACCGTTGGCGAAGATGTAAGTAGTTCTATTATAGATGAAACATCGGTATAATATGAATGAATACATACAATAAACATAGATACTCCCCCGATTTAAGCGGTAGAGCTGATAATAGACAAGAAACATGCGAATGTCATTCGTTTCCCTTGTGTACGGCTGGATTTAGACAACAAATGGGTAGGTATACCAACGATATTGAATGTGAAATGGACAGTCAGCGCTTGTTCTGTTTGGATGATGCCGGATTTAGAGCTGATAATAGGCGACAAATAGACGGAGATCATTCGCTTCCCTTGAATACGTTTGGAATTAGACAACAAAGAAACAACCCATTCCCCTTAAAGGCACTAGATCGTAGCACGATTTCCCCCAAAGGCTTGAAATATCACGGGCTAAGACCTCCAAAGGCACTAGATCGTGGCACGAATGGACACAATGCCACGAAGTGTTCAGTTAATACGGCTGATAAGGGCAGTCAATTGCCTATGATGACGAATTCAAAGGCCGTGTCGTGGCTTAGGTACGGACGAATAAGTGTTGATTTTTCTCAGAGAGCTGGATTAAGGTATATGTGTGCGGTGACAATGCAGAGGCTTGCAGGGTGGCTTAGGGACTTCCTCAGGGCGGTGATTTGGGGGCTTGATGATGGGGGGGTATGTGTGTTTTTTGGGAGGGGGGGTGTATATACTACCAGCTCCCCTTATAATTTTTTTTCTAGGACAAGGCTATGAACAATTTTTCCCAAGACGTAAGCTGCAAAGCATTATGGCTCATGGACGATGGCGGGTTATTGACTGACACTATTGGTACGAACACCTTAGTTGACCATGGCGGTGTAGCTCAGAGTGTAGATTGTAAGGTTGGGGTCAAGTGCGGGAGTTTTGGTTCTGGTACTTGGTTAGGGAGAGATGATGCTGATTTAGGCATTGGTTTTCCTTTGAAGGCGAGTGACACTGTGAAGAACATTAGTATTTGTTTTTGGTGTAAGAGGTCATCGAAGGCGGAGTACAGCGTTTTTTCCAAGTCTAATTACGGTAACGGGGCGATTTTGGATATTGCCATAGCCAATGCTGATGAGAAGTTACAGATATTATTAGGTTATAATAGCGGGTCTTCGTACCAGACTGTTAAGAGCGGCTTAGTTATGGGTTTAGCCAAGTGGTATCATGTGGGTGTTACATACGAGGACAGCTCTAAGGCTTACAGGATGCGTATTTGGGATGATGAGGCCAGTATTTGTTGGGATGCTGCGGGTACTGCGACGAACAATATTAATGTAGAGGCCAGTAATATTAGCGTAGGGGCTGATGGTGATGGCGCTTATGAGTTTGAGGGTTTGATTGACGAGGTTGCGATTTTCAATGATATTTTAACTGTTGATGAGATTGACGAGATAAGAAGGGGAGTTTACGGAGTTTCGGAGGTTGGAGTTCAGTTGAGTACTGGTAGGCCGGACGGGACTGTATTTGGGCAGAGCGGCGACAAGATAAGTTTTCATGGGGCTGATCCCGTAGTACAGGCGTCTGGGGCGGCTCAGGCTGAGTGTCCTGCGGGCGGTACTGGAGCGGCCGCTGGTTGTTTTGATACTGCGGCTCATCGGGACGAGTGCATAGGATTGATAACTGAGATGAGGGAGACCTTATTAAAATTGGGGTTAATGCGTGGGTACTGATCCGGAAGCTGCATTAAGGGACAATTACAAGACATTTTTCTTTAAGCCTTATGCTTGGCAGAAGAGGGCTTTGGATGTGGTGAGGGAGAAGAATACTATTGCGGTAGTTTCCAGCAATAAGATTGGCAAGACCTGTTTTGGAGCTAACATTGTAATTTCTTGGTGTGTAGGTTATGAACCATGGCAGTATGACGACGAGGGCGTTGAGGTAGGGGGTTTTAAGTACAGAAAGTCTAGTTTAGGAATAGAGCCTCCGGTTGATATTATTGTTACGGGCGAGGATTGGAAGATACACATAGGGGTAACTTTAGTTAAGGAGTTAAAGAAGTGGCTTCCGGTTGATTGGTATACCACAAAGAAGAATGAATTAGGAATAGAGTATAAATGGACTTTTTATAATGGATCGACAATTACAATAATGTGCTATTCACAGGACGATAGTTTATTTGAGTCTTTCAGGGCGCAGGGGATACTGATGGACGAGCCTCCTCCGAAGTCGAAGTATGACGCTATGAGCAGGGGTTTGCTATTGGATTGCGGAAAGACGCTATTAACTTTAACTCCTCTAAAAGAAGCATGGATACTTGACGAGATTGTGCTGTCAGACAGAACTGACATAGGAGTTGTAGATGGTCTGGTTATAACCGCAAACGAGGATTTATATGAGTCTGACCGTTCTCTGTTGGCAAAGACCATGAGCGATGAAGATATTAAGACATTCTTTCAATTGTTGCTGTATAACGAGAAAGGAGAGCCGGTCGAAGACAGAGGAGCTAAAGCCGAAGCGTTTGTTAAAGATAAAACGGACGAAGTAAATAAACTTAAAATACTGAAATTTATAAAAGACATCGATCCCAGCGACGTGCCTCCAAGAGTATTCGGACAATTCAAGTCGTTAGTCGGAAGAGTGCTTAAAGAGTTTGATTTTAGAATTCACCTTGTCGAGCCTTTCGACGTACCGTCCGACTGGCCTGTTGTTGCCATGGTTGATTTCCATTTAAGTAAGCCTCAGGCCGTTTCTTATTGGGCGGTAAACAGGCAGGATGTGAGATATTGTTTAAAGGAGACTTGGAGAAACATGTCTGCCGGAGAGATTGCGGACGATATTATCAGGACCAAACTGTCCAGGGGTCTTGATCTTGAGAGCGTTTTCATTGATCCTCTTTCTAAGGGGGACGTCCATTATATGAGAAACATGGCGGGCTATAATTTAGAGGACGCTTTTTCTCAGATTGAGCATAAGTTGGTTGAGCATGGTATTTCTTTATTTGTCGCTTCCAAGGACAAGACGAGCGGGATAAAGAACATTAAGGAATGGTTAAGGGGAGTTAACGGTCTTCCTATTTGTTATATTTTTAATAATTGCGAGAGGCACAAGCACGAAGTGATGAGATGGATTTTTGACGATGAAGGATTGCCTGCGAAGAATATAGACGATCATTTCATGGAAAATTGGTATAGGTACACATTAACTGGCTCTACGTATGAAGCTAATAAAATATATCCTCTGCCCGCTCAGACGGACAGACATTGGATGGCTATGTAATGGAAATTCCCGAAGCTCTAGAAAGATACGAGAAGAGCGTTTCTTTATGGCGCGACATTTACGATAAATCGACCAGCGATATTAAATTTGTTTACGACATTGACGAAGGGCAATGGCCTGAAGAGGTCAAGGATGCCAGAGAAAACAGGCCGAAGATAACCGTTAATAAACTATTAAAGTTTATACGACATTCAAGAAGCGATTTCTCTGCCAACAAACCGGCTTTGAAGGTTTTGCCTGTCGATGATGAAGGCGATGTGATGAAGGCCGAAATATACCAAAAATTAATCAGGCAGATCGAATATATAAGCTCGGCCGACATCGCCTATGCTTCCGCCTATGCTCAGGCTGTGGCGGGTTCTATTGGCTTTTTCAGATTGACTACCGAATATGTGGACGATGGGTGGGATCAGGAG
>Ga0209345_10003908_pt1 | contig 14843 bp, 10 predicted proteins | sample Cruoilmetagenom7_FD_187294 | JGI IMG/M metagenome (GOLD analysis project Ga0209345, IMG submission 187294) | Oil polluted marine microbial communities from Coal Oil Point, Santa Barbara, California, USA - Sample 7 (SPAdes) (version 2) | ecosystem: Environmental > Aquatic > Marine > Oil seeps ... | reverse complement strand
TACAACGGGCACACCTAAAATGCTTAACACCGATGAAATGGCCGATATCATGGGTGAAGACGATTCGGTACGCCGTGGCGCTTCCAAAGATGAAATTACTGCACTGGCTTTAATGCAGGTGGGAGCATTCTACTGGTATAAAATTGGTGAATGCAAAGACTCAATTTCAAATAATATACGTTCACTGGTACCCGGCCCACTTTATCATGCGGGAGTTCAGATTGCGGTAATGCCTTTCTTCCTGGGTGGCACCGTTGTTCCCATGCCCCGATTCAGTCCCGAAGAATTCCTGCGTCTGATTCAGGATGAGCGCATTAACTGGACTTTCGTAGCACCTACTATGTTGGAGCGAGTGCTGGCTCTGCCTGCTGACGTTAAATCCAAATACGACTTAGGCAGCATGGTTAGCCTTATTTGTGCTGCAGCACCTTGTCCGCCAAAGGTTAAAAAAGAAATTAACGAACTGTTCCGAGCCCAAGGCAATAAGCAGGATGTCTTTATGGAATACTACGGCGCATCCGAGACCGGCTTAATTTCAGTATTAGTACCCCTGGATTATCAGGAGAAAGAAATTCGCTATAATAGTGTAGGAAAACTCCGCTCTGCTGAATGTCGAATTTATGATAAAGACAAATGTCAGTGGGCCGAAATCGGAAAAGAAGGTCATGTACTAATTCGTTCACACATGGCGCTTGGCTTGCAGTACAAAGGAGAAAAAGAAAAAACCGAGGAAGCCTTTTTGCAAGTGGATGGCGTTACCTGGTATGACGATGGGCTTATTGGTTACGTGGATGAAGATGAATTCCTCTATCTTACATCTCGAGCTAAGGAAATGATCATCACTGGTGGCGTGAATGTATTCCCTAACGAAATTGAACACGTCATTAAAAAGCACCCTAAAGTATTTGACGTGGCTGTAATTCGTGCGCCTGATCCAGACCTGGGCGAAATCCCTGCAGCCGTTATTCAGCTTAAAGAAGGTGAGGCGCTTGAGTCTGATGAGGTATTGAAATTCTGTAAAGATGAAGGTCTGTATGGATTTAAAATACCAAAAATTGTCGACTTCCAGAAAGAGTTGCCTCGACAATTGTCTGGCAAGTTAATCAAGCGCGCAATAGAAGAACCTTATTGGGAAGGTGTTGAATCTCACGGGTAATTACGCCTAATCACAATTTGTTTTAGTTTTGAAAAACCCTGCTCCTTTCGAGCGGGGTTTTTTTTGCCTTATTTTTTAGTTGCTGTGGTTTTATATTAGGTTTTGAATAATTATAAATTTTATTTTGGGAATCTGCTGTTCCCATGTAACAGTGTTTTCGAATACGCCTAATGTCTAGCCCGGCAATTCACGAAATATCCGGGCTAGAATTTACACTAATAAAATCAGAGCAATTGAGTATTATCGAACCCTATAAACGCACCCTCAAGGGAGTCCAGCTGCGGTTTCTAGGGTTATCAGGACGATCCGAATGATATCGTCAAGTTTGAATCTTTCGCCGGAGCTTATCCTCGAATGGGTTTTGATGTCTATGAGCTACTCAGGAATTTCGATGAAATTGATTTTGATGTACAGTTTTTCTTCCCGGATACACTTTGAGGTATGGGTCCAAAGGATTTCAAAGATAACGAGGCGGGCAACCCTCCTCAGTTAAAGGTAAATTCTGTTGGAAGTTCAATAGCCTATACGGCAAATGTGCAATAACTTTTGATGAATAAAAAATTATTTGGATATGGAAAAGACATCTGTTGGGTTTTGTGACCTGGCTGCATATTTTGATATTCTTCAATTAAATTTTAAATCGTCGGTGTTATGATCAAAGGCGATCAGGCACCGACTTTGCCAATTTTCCTGGCATTGCAGCTTTCTGATTACTGTAAAGGTAATTTATACGTGCAGATGCCAATTAAAGCAGCTCTGTTATCAGCCCTGGTGTTTCCAGGTGTGGGGCATTTTTTTTTAAAGAAGATAATTCCTGGTACCACACTAGCATCCTGTTCTTTCGTGGCGATTTACTATCTGGTTTCTAAGACAGTAGAGCGGGCTTTGCAAATAAGCGAAAAAATTCAAAGAGGTGAAATACCTCTGGATGTTGCTGTAATTACTGAGTTAGTGACTAATCAATCAGTGGGCACTGAAACGCAATTACTAAATATTGCGACGGTCGTATTTGTTATTTGTTGGTTGTTGGGTATCGTCGATTCTTACCGAGTTGCTTATGTCAAAGACAAAAGCCTTTAAAGATTTTCCCTACAGATAAAAGCAACCAGGTCATTAATCATAGAGGCAATGTATATTTGGCTTAGAGAAATCAACCTCCCGTCTCTACTTCTCAAATAAGATTGTTTTATGGATAGTTCCGTTAATTTTAAAAGGAATTCAAAAACTCATCCATATTCACCTTGTTAAACTTCACTTTGAGTTAGCTCTTTCTTAAAATTTAATATATACATACTTGAAATTACATATATTTAGATAAAGGAATATCCTGGCTAATCAGTTTGTCGAGCCAGGGGTGAAATAAGCCTAAATTTAGCAGGTAGGATGTAGCATATCTTATATTAGTTAAGAAAATAAAAAATTGACAATAAAAAAGAAAAAGTTGTCGAGAGCGAGATTTATATATACTGTTAATCTTACTCTGATCTTGAAGGCATTAAAATGGATATAGATTTTTGGCACCAAAAGTGGGAAAAGAATGAAATAGGTTTTCACATGGGTAAAGCTAATCCAATGTTAGTGAAACACCTCCATAAAATGCCTTTATCTAAAGGTAGTCGTATTTTTTTGCCCCTATGCGGTAAAACATTGGATATTTCATGGTTGTTGTCTGAAGGCTTTCGTGTAGTGGGTGCCGAGTTGAGTGAAGTGGCTATTGAACAACTTTTTATAGAACTTGGTGTAGAGCCTCAATTATCAAAACATGGAACCTTGAAACGCTTTAGTGCTGAAAATATTGATATTTTTTGTGGGGATATTTTTGACTTGTCTAACGAAACCCTGGGTATGATCAATGCCATCTATGATCGGGCGGCTCTAGTTGCTTTGCCAAAAGTTATGCGCGAGCAATATACCGCGCATTTGCGAAAGGTTACGAATACAGCACCACAGCTATTGATTAGTTTTGAATATGATCAAAACTTGATGGTAGGACCACCTTTTTCAGTGAGTAACGAAGAAGTGAAACAACATTATCAGGATCACTACGAAATAAACTTACTTGAAAATATGGATATACCAGGTGGGCTAAAAGGAAAATGCGCTGCAGAAGAAAATGTGTACTTGTTGAAATGAAACTATTGGAGGCACAGGAAAGGAAGCCAGCGCCACTATTTTTAGAGGCGCCCTTTAGTTGCTTATGGGTAGTTACTTATGGGATATTTCTGATTTATTCATTAATTCCAATCAATTCCACATCAAAAATTAATACAGACCCAGGAGGAATTGGTCCGGATGCGCTATTCCCATAGCCTAAAGTACTCGGAATAAATAGCCGGGTCTTTTCGCCAACTACCATTAATTGCAGACCTTCTGTCCAGCCTTTAATAACCTGGTTGAGCCCGAATGAAATTGGTTCGCCACGATCCACTGAACTATCGAAAACTGTCCCATCAATTAAAGTGCCATGGTAATGCACCTTCACTTTATCTGAAACTTTGGGATGTTCGCTGCCGCTACCTTCGATTAACACCAAATGCTGCAAGCCTGAAGCACTTGTTTTTACTCCTTCATTCAGGGCATTTTTAGCTAGAAAGGCCGAGCCTAATTCAATGTTTTCGCCAGCGGTTTTTTTGGAATTGGCCGTGTTCCAGTAAATAAAAGCAGCTAAAGCAATAATGATTACAGCAATAAAAATTTTCAAAATATACTACTCCAAAAATAATAAAAAAATATAACTAACGGAAAGAGTCTATTGTTACTTAAAGCAAGTATGGGCTTGTTGATAATTAGCACCTAACTTTTTCAGTTCTAGCTCACTTAATGCTCTGTAATATCCGGGCTTAAGGGTGGGGTCTAACAAGAGGCTACCGACGCTAACACGGTGCAGTTTTAACACAGGATTACGGAAGCGTCCAAACATTCTTTTTATTTGATGATAGCGGCCTTCGACCAGACTGACTTCAGCTATAAACTCGCTCACGATGTCGAGTTTTACCGGTCGGGTTATTATGCCTTCATAGTCGAAATACATGCCTTTGGCAAATGCACGAATGTAATCTTCAGTGAGAGGTTTTTCTACAGTAACCCGATACCGTTTGGGTACTTTGCTTTCAGGGGTAAATAAATTCCTGGACCATCGACCGTCATTGGTGAGAAGTAATAAACCTGAGGAATTAAAATCCAGTCGACCTGCGATATGTAAATCGATACGATCTTGGTTTTTCATTAATTCTATTACAGTAGGGTGTTGCCTGTCATTTGTCGCACTGACTACTCCCTGGGGTTTATTCATCATAAAATAATACGGAGTATGTGCCTGTAATACCTGCTCATCCATTATCACATGAGTAAATTGGTGAATCACCTGTTGAATATCTCTGGCCACGGTTCCATCCACCATGATCCGGCCACGAGCAAGCAGTGGCTTCACATCCTTTCGATTAATACCGGCCTGGGTGCTGATAAAACGATCCAGGCGTGTGCGTTTAGATTTCATTTTTTGCTAAAGAACCTGAAAGTAATCTTGCTACCACATTAAATCATCAGGAATTTTGTAATCCGCATAAGGATCATTTTCGTCAACTTCTTCAAGCTCATTACTGTTTAAAACAATAACAAATGCGGCATCACGCTGAGATATTTTTTCAGCAATGATTCTGGGAACCAATGAGTAGCTTTCTCCGAGTTTAACAATCGCAATCAAGCCTTTTGATAATTGTGTTTGAAGCAACTCGTTGATGTAAAGTTTTTTAATATTTTTACCATCGCTAAACTGATAAGCAATTTCGTCATTAGCATGGTCTATTTGATTACTCTGGATAAGCTGATTAATTTGCGCTAAAAGGGCTTTTTCTGCGGCCTTTTCATTTTTTTTCCTGTTGAGTTCTTTATCTCGCTCAGTTTTTGATCGCAATGTTTCTTGCGCATGTAATTTATCTTCGTCAAGTTTTTCTGATTGATCTCTTTTACTTATACGTTGAGCAGTTTTTATTTTTTTGGCTTTCTTTTTGTCAATCAAGCCAGATTTCATTAGTTGTTCTTGTAGAGACTTGGCCATATTTATTTCCTTTATTTTTTTTAATTGCCGAAGAGAAAAAGTGATAAAATTGACAATGCCAGGGCCATGGATGGTAAGTCAGTATATCGAAATAATCGCACCATGCTTTAATTTTACCATTTTGAAGGAATATTGAAATAAACTCCGTCTTCACAAAAATATCCGGCCAGCTCTTTGGCGCCTATCCTAGTCGAACCCAGGCTTTGATGAAATCAATGACAAGCTGTTTATTATACTCGGCCAGGTTTTGTTCGTTGTTCAGGTCTGGGTTATCGCTTACATTTTGATCTCCTATTCCCGTGATCGCCAACATTTCAGGCAATAAGTTCAAATTATTTTGACTTGAATGTTCATCACCGAGAGAAAGCTTTATCCTTCGCTTAATAAAACATTATATCAAAGGGGGAGTTGGCAACATGTATATGTCGCGTTTACGCAAATAATACCAATGACTTTTAACCTTAGACATTTAATTTTAACTTGATCTAATTATTTTGTTAGGAAATGTAATAAAATTACATATATTCAAGCAATAAATACTATTGGATTTTCAGACTTAATCCACTTATCATTGCACACTGAAAATAATCAAAGTCAGGTTTTCTGTAGTATGACTGATCAAACATCCGCATTCACCTTCAAAACGCCCTTATCAGCTGAACAAAAGAAGCTTTTAGCCAGGGATCTTATAAAGCTCCGTACCCAAAGCTATAAAGATCTGGGTTTTGAAGATTTTCAGCATCTGAAGAAAATTGAACGCTGGGGGCGGATTGCCACTGTCCTTGGTTATGGTACAGCCTGGATTATGCCCAATCCGGTATCGGCTTTTTTAATCAGCCTTGGCAATGTGAATCGTTGGGCAAATGTTAATCATCCTGTTTCTCATGGTGGTTATGACAAGATTAGAGGAATACCTGGCAGGTACACTCGAAAACAGTTTGCGAGAGGCCGACGTAGAATAATTGACTGGATGGACTGGATTCTTCCACAGGGCTGGCATGAAGAGCACAATGTTCTGCACCATTACCGTTTGGGTGAAGAGGCGGATCCCGATAATCTCGAATTTAATCTCGAATGGTTGCGAGAATCAAAAGCACCCATGTGGTTACGCTACACCATTGTGGCGCTATTTGCCTGTGTCTGGAAACCGGTTTTTTACGCCCAAAGTACCCTGAAAGTATTGAGGCAGGGCAAAGCTAAAAATAAAGAAGAGTTGGCGAATATCCCGTCTGCATTGAACATCAAAGCCTGGAGCCTTTTTCAAAATGAGGGCCGGGAATATTGGTTGAAGTGTGTTCTACCTTACGCCGGCTTGCGTTTTATTGCTATTCCTGCATTGTTTGCTCCACTTGGTTTTGCTGCTGTGACCAGTGTTTTCTGGACTTCAGTCATGGCCGAAATATTCGCAAACCTTCACTCATTTCTGGTGATTGTGCCAAACCATGCCGGGGATGATGTGGTTCGTTTTAAAGATCCCATTGAAACTAAAGATGATTTTTATTACCGGCAAATTGTAGGTTCGGTTAATTATAAAACCGGCGGCGATTTAAATGATCTCATGCACGGTTGGTTAAATTATCAGATCGAACATCATTTATGGCCTGCAATACCTTTAAGCCAGTATCAAAAGCTACAACCACAGGTTAAGGCTATTTGTGAGAAGCACGGTCTTGAGTATAAAGAAGAATCTGTTTTTAAACGCCTCAAAAAAGCCGTTGATATCATGGTGGGTAAAACCTCCATGCTTTGGGATGTTGAGGAGTGGAAAGGCGAGCATCTAGGCAGTTATCCTTCCCCTCAAAAATCGGATTAGTCCTAAGCTGCTATTAATTTATACTTCAGCAGCCAGCCGGGCTCCCTGATCAATGGCGCGTTTTGCATCAAGCTCCACGGCCTTGTCGGCGCCGCCAATAAGATTGACTGAAATGCCTGCTGTTTCCAGAGCAAAAAGTAGTTCCCTTTGGGGGTCCTGACCCGCACAGAGAATGATATTGTCTATTTCCAGGGTTTGTATCTCGTTGTTTAAAATAAAATGTAAGCCCTTGTCGTCGATTTTCTTATATTCAACCCCGTTAATCATGTGAACGCCTTTTTTGGTGAGGTTGGTGCGGTGAATCCAGCCGGTGGTTTTCCCAAGGCCGGCACCTACTTTGGTGGTTTTTCTTTGTAATAAAGAAATTTCACGTGGAGAGGCTTCAAATTTTGGAGTTATGTCTTTTATACCGCCACGGGCTTCAAGGGTGGTGTCTATGCCCCATTCTTCCATAAAGGCCATTTTATCCAGACTGGTATTTACTTTTCCATGAGCAAGGTATTCCGCTACGTCGAAGCCAATTCCGCCAGCACCAATAATAGCCACTTTTTCGCCCACTGGTTTTTTCTTCTGGATGACATCAATGTAGGAAAGCACTTTAGCGTGATCAACGCCGGGTATTTCTGGGGTTCGCGGTACAATACCCGTTGCCAGAATAACGTTGTCGTATTTATTATTAATTAAAGTGTTGGCACTGACTTTTTCACCCAGGTGAACATCAATATTGAATTTTTCCAGCTGTGACTGGTAATAGTTGATGGTTTCCTGGAATTCTTCTTTACCGGGTACCTGCTTGGCAATATTAAATTGCCCACCTATTTCCTTTGCGGCATCATATAAAGTCACCTTGTGACCTCTTTCTGCGGCAACTATGGCATAGGACAATCCGGCAGGGCCTGCGCCCACAACGGCTATGTTTTTTACGCTTTCGCTTGGTGAGTAAACCAGCTCTGTTTCATGGCAGGCACGGGGGTTTACCAGGCAAGAAGAACGACGACCCGAAAAAGTATGGTCAAGACAGGCCTGGTTACAGCCGATGCAAACGTTGATTTCTTTGCGTAAACCCTGGCGAGCCTTATTGACAAAATCTGCATCTGCCAACATGGGGCGAGCCATGGATACAAGGTCTGCTTCGCCGTCCGCAAGAATTTGTTCGGCCACTTCAGGGGTATTGATCCGGTTGCTTGAACTTACGGGTATGGACACTTCCTGTTTCAGTTTTCCGGTGATCCAGGAAAAAGCGGCCCTGGGTACCATGGTGGCAATAGTGGGAATTCGGGCTTCGTGCCAGCCGATGCCCGTATTAATAATAGATGCGCCAGCGGCTTCTACACCTTTGGCCAAAGCAACAACTTCGTCCCAGGTACTGCCATCAGGTACTAAATCGAGCATGGACAAGCGATAAACAATGATGAATTCGGCCCCGACTTTTTCACGAATACGGCGAACAATTTCCAGAGGGAAGCGCATTCTGTTTTCGTAACTGCCTCCCCACTGGTCTTCCCGATTATTTGCTCGGGTCGCTAAAAACTGATTGATTAAATAACCTTCAGAGCCCATGACCTCTACGCCATCGTAACCTGCGTGTTTGGCCAGCGCTGAGGCATTAACAAAACCTTCAATTTCAATATCCACTTCTTCGTCGGACAGAGGGTGAGGTGTAAAAGGGTAAATAGGCGCTTTAATATCAGATGCGCCTACGGCCTGAGGGTGATAGGCCTGCCGACCGGCGTTGAGGGCTTGCATGGCAATCAAACCACCTTCTTCATGTACCCTTCGGGTAACAATTTCGTGTCTGGCGGCGTCCTCTTCAGTGACCATGCACGCGGATCCCGGCCCCAGAGCACCACGAACGGTGGTACCAAATCCACCGGTAATAATCAGGCCAACACCGCCACGGGCACGCTCGGCAAAAAATTCGGCCATTTTTCCCATGCCTTCGTAATCTTCCTCCAGGCCCGTGTGCATTGAACCCATAATAACTCGGCTGCGTAGTTGGGTATATCCTAAGTCAAGGGGTTGAAGTAGCTTTTCATAGGGTGATGAAATTGACATAGTAGATTATCCGTTGGGGAAAAGTTAAGATTATATATTTAAATATCTTTAATATCATAAAGTTAATGTATTAAAGTTTGGTCAGAATTTATCTTTAAAAGCTTTCTTACCATTTCGAATTGACATAATGTATCTATATCAGTGTAATATCTCAATTACTGAGATGAACAGTTCGTGATCCGAATTGTGCAATAATGTAACTTATTTTGGCTTTCAGGATTATCCCTAAGGTAAAAAATTTGAATAATAAAATAGGTGATGTTTCAAGTGCACATATCAATTCCCTTATAGCGGTGGGTGAATCACTGGGGGCTGATCGTGCCACTATTCTGAAGCAAAACAGACTAACAGAGCAATCCCTGAATGATCCTGAAGGCCGTCTGGGGCTGGTGACGCTGATGAAAGTCGGTAACAGCATTATTCATTATTCTCAGCAGCCGGCATTGGGTTTAATTGCGGGGCATCGAGCAGTGATTACTGCTTTGGGATACCCTGGACTATTAGCCATGAATAGTGACTGTCTGGGGGAGGCGGTGCAAGCGTTATGCTACTTTGAACCTATCTTGGTCCGCTGTAATCGAGGGCAGTCGAGTCTGGACAGTTTCCAGGATATGCCCAGGCTGAATTTTTATTCCATTGCACCTTATAATGAATACAATTTCTTTGTGATTGATAGAGCTTTGAGTAGCTGGTATCAAATCATTTCCTGGTTAACCAACAGAACCGATCTTGTATCCTCGGTTCATTTTGAATTTGAAGCGCCTTCTTATGCCAATGAATATAAAAAATATTTCCAGTGCCCGGTTTTTTTCGGTGCTGAAGGTAATGCTTTGAATTTGGTAGAAGATGCATTGGAAGTTCCTGTTGTTTACCGCAATCCTATTATGTTTGATTCACTATTGCAGCAATGCAATCAGGTGCTGAATGATATTTCAAAAACCGAAACCATTGGGCAGCTGGTGCAAAAAGCCCTGGGGCCTCTATTGCATGAGAGCAACCCTTCTCTGGAAAGAGTAGCCGAGGCGCTGGCCATGCAGCCCTGGACATTAAGAAGGCGTTTGTCTGAACAGGGTTTGTCTTTCCACACAATTCTGGAAGACATGCGTAAAGACCTTGCTATTAACTATGTGAAAAATCCAAAACTATCTCTCGGGGAAATTGCGTATACAATGGGGTTTTCCAGTGCCAGTGCTTTTCAAAGAGCATTTAAAAGATGGACCGGTACAACGGCGGGTGAATTCAGAAAAAAATATACTTAGAGACCTTTGCGCGAGAGCCATTTTCCTACCATGCGGCGTAGCCTGAAAGCGCCTACTGCCTACTGTTAGTGCCTGGAATAAAATAGCACCTGGAATAAAAATCATCTCCCGTGCAAAGGTCTCACTTAATCTGAAAAACCACCGGCCTTATTTTTTTAAAACAGGTTTTAAAAATCGTCCGGTATGTGATTTTTTAATTTTTGCCACGTCTTCCGGTGTACCCGCTGCAACAATGTGCCCACCGCCACTGCCACCTTCCGGGCCCAGGTCCACAATCCAGTCTGCGGTTTTAATAACATCAAGGTTGTGTTCAATAACAACAATGGTATTGCCATGATCCCGCAATCGATGCAGCACATTGAGTAATTGTTGAATATCGTGAAAATGTAAACCGGTGGTGGGTTCGTCCAGTATGTACAGGGTGCTTCCGGTGTCCCGTTTAGATAATTCTTTTGCCAGTTTAACGCGCTGGGCTTCGCCGCCTGAAAGAGTCGTCGCGGCCTGGCCGAGTTTTATATACGTTAAGCCAACTTCAATCAGGGTTCGTAGTTTACGTGCCAGGGCAGGAACAGCTTCAAAAAACTCGTATCCTTCTTCAACCGTCATTTCCAGTACTTCGTGAATGTTCTTTCCCTTGAAACGAATTTCAAGTGTCTCGCGATTATAACGTTTGCTATTGCAAATATCGCAGGCCACATAAATGTCAGGCAGAAAGTGCATTTCCACTTTTATAACACCGTCACCCTGGCAGGCTTCGCATCGACCACCTTTTACATTAAAGCTGAATCGCCCGGCCTTATAACCTCGCGACCGCGCTTCCTGGGTGCCGGCAAATAATTCTCGTATGGGGGTGAACAGGCCGGTGTACGTGGCAGGATTTGAACGAGGTGTTCTACCGATAGGGCTTTGATCAATGTCCACCACTTTATCGAGCATGTCCATGCCGGCAATTTTTTTATAGGGCGCAGCCTCTAAAGTGGTGGCACCATTTAAACTGGTGGCGGCTATAGGGTACAGGGTATTATTAATAAGCGTGGATTTTCCCGAGCCAGAAACACCGGTAACGCAGGTCATTAAACCAAGAGGGATTTCCAGCGTTAAGTTGTCCAGGTTGTTGCCGGTTGCGCCACTTAATACCAGTTTTTTATCAGGGTCGCTAAGGATTCTGTTTTTTGGAACGGCAATGGATTTTTTTCCACTTAAGTACTGACCCGTCAAAGACTTTTCTTCGTTAAGAATGTCATCTATGGTGCCGCAGGCAACAATTTCTCCGCCGTGCACACCTGCACCAGGACCAATATCAATAACGTAGTCAGCGCTTCGAATAGCATCTTCATCATGTTCAACAACAATCACCGTGTTGCCCAGGTCTTTTAAGCGAAATAAAGTACTTAACAAGCGTTCGTTGTCTCTTTGATGCAAGCCAATGGAGGGTTCGTCAAGAATATACATGACACCTACCAGGCCGGCACCAATTTGACTGGCCAGTCGAATGCGTTGTGCTTCGCCACCAGACAGTGAATCGGCGCTTCGATCCAGAGTTAAATATTCCAGGCCAACGTTAACCAGAAATTGCAATCGTTCACGAATTTCCTTAAGGATTTTTTCAGCAATTTCACCTTGCTTACCGCTTAAGTTCAGTTGGGTGAAATATTCGTGACTATCAATAATCGGTAGATGAGTAATGTCGGGTAAATTATGATTGTCTATAAAGACGTGGCGGGCATTTTCATTCAGGCGTGTGCCTTTGCAGGCGGAACATTTGTCAATGTTTAAGTATTTACTGAGTTCTTCGCGTACAGCATCTGATTCTGTTTCTTTGTAGCGCCGTTCCATATTTGGCAAAATGCCTTCGAACACATGGTTTCGGGTAACAATATCGCCACGGTCGTTGACGTAGTTAAAAGCAATTTTTTCCTTGCCGCTGCCATATAAAATCACATCGCGAATTTTTTTTGGCAGCTTTTTGAATTCCGTATCCATATCGAAATCATATTGCTCTGCCAGAGAAGTGAGCATTTGAAAATAATACATGTTGCGGCGATCCCAGCCACGAATAGCACCTTCTGATAAACTGAGTTCCTGGGATGTAATGAGTTTGTCGGGATCAAAAAATTGCCGAACACCAAGACCATCACAACCCGGACAGGCACCCGCCGGGTTGTTAAACGAAAATAATCGTGGTTCCAGTTCCGTGAGGCTGTGACCACAATGAGGACAGGCAAAGCGGGCAGAAAAAATCAGTTCGCCATTTTCATGTATTGAATTACTGGATTTTAGTTCGTTTTCATTGTCCATGGGTGCCAGCAGGGCAATACCATCAGCTCGTTGTAAAGCTGTTTCCAGAGACTCCGCTAAGCGGGTTTCAATGCCTTCGCGAATTTTTAAACGATCAACCACCACTTCAATGGTGTGTTTGGTTTTTTTATCCAGTAAAGGTGCTTCATCCAGGTCGATTATGGTGCCGTCGAAACGTGCACGGACAAAACCCTGGCCAATTAATTCCTGAATTAAATGCAGGTGCTCACCTTTTCGCTCGCTCACTACGGGTGCCAGCAGCATGACTTTTGAGTTTTCTGGTAGCGCCATAATTTGGTCTACCATCTGGCTGACGGTCTGGGCCTCAAGCACAATATCGTGCTCCGGGCATCGCGGTTGGCCAGCCCGGGCAAACAGCAGGCGAAGGTAGTCGTAAATTTCGGTAATGGTGCCTACCGTTGATCGTGGATTGTGTGAAGTGGATTTTTGTTCGATGGAAATAGCCGGCGACAAACCTTCGATATGGTCAATATCGGGTTTTTCCATCATAGATAGAAACTGTCGGGCGTAGGTTGAGAGCGACTCGACATAACGGCGCTGGCCTTCCGCATACAGCGTGTCAAAAGCCAGGGAAGATTTACCTGAACCGCTTAACCCGGTGATAACCACCAGCTTGTCGCGGGGGATTTCAATATCAATATTTTTTAGATTATGGGTGCGGGCACCCTGAACCAGTATTTTTTCCATTAAGACTACTTTTGAGTGGCTAAACAGGAAAGTATATCTTATTGCTGAGTGAAGGTGTTAGCCCGCCATGATGTCACTTGACGACTAGGCCTTTGCATTTCGGTGGTTTCTTTAAAATATTTACAAATTCTTTATGCACATAACTGTTTTGGCTTAAATTAAGGGCTATTAATTGGTAGAATGTCGCTCTATTTTATTTGTTAGGCGCTGCCGGAAATATTTTCTCCTTGATAAGTCAAAACCCTTCTACAAATACTGAGCGTCGAGCAGTGGTTTCACTGGCCAGTATTTACATGATTCGCATGCTCGGTCTATTTATGATTTTGCCTGTTTTCAGCATTTATGCGGTTGATCTGGAAGGTAGTCAGGCCACCTTGATCGGGGTCGCTATTGGTATTTATGGCTTGGGTCAGGCTCTATTTCAACTGCCTTACGGACTTCTATCAGACCGATTTGGCCGTAAGCCCTTAATAATGTCAGGATTATTCCTTTTTGCTTTAGGCGCTGTCATAGCGGCCATGTCTACCAGTATCTACGGAGTAATCATTGGTCGTGCTCTGCAAGGCAGTGGTGCCGTGGCGGCTGTTACCATGGCATTGCTGGCTGATTTAACCAAAGAAGAAAATAGAACCAAAGCCATGGCTGCGGTGGGTATGAGCATTGGTATTGCTTTTGCGATGGCCATGGTTCTGGGCCCCGTATTGGCAGCCTACCTTGGCTTGCAAGGATTGTTTTGGTTAATGGCTGTGTTAGCGCTTATCGCCATGTACATATGCTGGTTTGTAGTGCCTAAGCCACCGGCGCAGGAGCATCAGCAAAGTGTATTACCTGTAAAGAGTCAATTACGGGATGTGCTGCTGAACCCGGAATTGGTGCGTTTGAATATTGGTATTTTTGTTCTTCATTCCGTGCTTACGGCCTCCTTTGTGGTGCTTCCTGTTGTTTTGCTTGAGTATGGGCAATTATCGCTAGAGGCGCATTGGAAAGTCTATTTGCCGGTTTTACTAGGGTCATTTATCGCGATGTTGCCCTTGATGATATTGGCTGAAAAAAAGGGCCAAGTAAAAAATGTTTTTTTATTTTGTTTAATAATGCTGGTGATTGGCATGACGGGTTTAGGCTTTGGCTATCAAAGTCTTAGTGCTCTGGTTGGTTTTTTGCTGGTATTCTTTTTTGGTTTCAATTTACTGGAAGCATTGTTGCCATCCCTGATATCCAAAATTGCCCCTCCCGGTCATAAGGGTTCAGCCATGGGAGTGTACTCAACGGCCCAGTTTCTGGGTGTTTTCGTGGGTGGCAGTCTCGGGGGCCTGATATATGGGGTGGCGGGCATAAATGTTTTATTTTTATCTTTGGCTGGTTTGGTAGGTCTGTGGTTTCTTGTCGCGCTAGGTATGAAAAACCCAAAAAAATTAAAGAGTTATACACTGAGTCTGGTTGATGTAAGCGAGGCCAGAGCGCGCGAGATCATAACAATACTTGAAGCGCTTGATGGAG
>Ga0209345_10003907_pt1 | contig 14845 bp, 11 predicted proteins | sample Cruoilmetagenom7_FD_187294 | JGI IMG/M metagenome (GOLD analysis project Ga0209345, IMG submission 187294) | Oil polluted marine microbial communities from Coal Oil Point, Santa Barbara, California, USA - Sample 7 (SPAdes) (version 2) | ecosystem: Environmental > Aquatic > Marine > Oil seeps ... | reverse complement strand
ATAGGTAATCCCTCCTGAAGCATCAGTAATATATGGTGATGTTTCATCGGAAGTATCTAAAATCATATTATAATTAGTTAACCATCCAGCTCCATATCCATAATCAGTGTCATAGTTAACTTGACTATAAATCATTTCTAAACCAAAAGTATTTCTTTCGTTTGAATAATTTACATCTGTCCTTGTAACAGCAAACTTGCCTGTGTAATCAGAAACTAACAAATCACCTGCATTATTTGCAGAATATGACTGATATGTCCAATAGTTCTTTAAACCGTTATCACTTCTATAACCGATAACTACTGTAGGTAATGATATTGAATCATTTGCTTCAGCAGATGTCAAACAATAATAGCCAGATAATGATTCATCTATCATACTCAACTCTAAGATGCCAGAATCTCTATCTTGCTCATACCAAGTAATAATAGTATCTGTTAAATCAAAATATACTAAATCATTATTTGAATCTAAAGGTATTCCATCACTAGATGGATTGTTATAAAACAAAATTTCTGGATGTGTTTGTGCATCACTTACTACATTCATACTATAGAACTGTTGTGAATAACTAGAATAATTATTATCTCTTATAACTTCTTTAACTTGAACATCTCTATTTCCACTATTCAAAGTAAAAATATATGCTAAAGAAGCATTTGTTATGAAAGCATCATCAGGAATACTATTAAATGAAAAATATGTATATGTTCTGTAAGCACCATTGCTTATAGTTCCAATTAATCTACTATCTCCAGTAGATACTTTTGGACCTATATCTGACAAACACATATCTTGAACATAATCACTATTTGAGGTATCTTCATATAATTCTAACATAGGATCAATTACTACAGGATATGTAGCGGTTGATAACCATTCTTCTGATGCAGATAAAGTAAGAGAGTACTTACTGTTTCCTAAATCTTCAACTATATACTCAACATCTGTAGAAATTTCACCGTTGGAATCAATCATATACATTTGCTCAGTCTTAAATATTACTTTCCCTTCATCATCAATAAACTCAATAACCCTGTTATTTGTTACCATGTTGATGTTTTTAAGTTCATATTGAAAAGATATAGAGAAGTCTTCAATAAACTCATCTAGAATAATATTCTCTTTGATTTTCGATCCAATTAATACATACTGCAGACTAACTTCATCCATAATCTCTTTATAAATTAAGCTTTGATTTATTCCCTGTAAATTAATTATTTTTGATGTGCTTTTTTCGGAAGTATAGAAATTAATTTCAGATTTGTTAATGTTGTTTAAAGACCAGCTAATATTATAATCTTTATAATCTAGCTTAATTTTTGAATTATTATTCAACTGTTTTGGAAATTTTATTGTATATTCATTAGATATATTGGAAAAATCATCAGATGATTCAGCTAATCGATTATCAATGTTTTTCCATTCACTGTCCTCTAAGTAATGAACATCATAATCATAATATACTAGTTCAAAACTACCATCAGTCTTTAAGAACGTCTTAGAATTTCTTGTTCTTTCTTCAATTATTTCTGAAACATACCCAATAGCCTCATAATTAAATTCTGTGTCCAGAGCATCAAGGAAACTTGGCGTTTCATCAACATTATCTGTAGTCATATTATCTAAATTTGTGTTAAATGCATAAACTCTTTCTGGTTTTTGTGGAATAATACTTCCTGCAACCATAAAAAGCATCAAAATGATACTAGTAATTTTTTTCATTTCTTCCTCCGTAAATTTAAAAAAAATTATTATCTAAACGCAGATAACTTATACCCAGTATCAATTATACCTGTTAATTACAACTTGTCAATACGACATAACTAAATATATTATTGTCTTTATTTTATATTTTACTCGTGTTTTATATCTAATTTTAGCTAACACTATTAATTTCATATCTCAAAATAAATATTAAAAGAAATAAATATTTTATATAAATTTAACATATTTTCTAATATCTGTTGTTACATTTTATAATTCACTTCTTATTTACATAATCTTTTATAGACAAGTAATTATTTTTGGCAATAATTATATGATCTAACACTTCTATTTGTAGTAAAGATCCTATTTCTTTAAATCTTTTAGTTACATCCAAATCATATTCTGATGGTCTTGTATCTCCTGAAGGATGATTATGTACCAAAATTAATGAATGTGCTGAATATTTAACTGCGTATTTAAACACTTCTCTTGGATGTACTAAACTCTGATTCAGACTTCCTTTAAACACTTGTTTTTTCGCTATTAGATTAGTTTTAACATCTAGGAATAAAACTATAAGCACTTCTTGCTTCAGGTCTCTTAAATCGTATTTTAAGTAGTCAAACACATTATTTGGTGAGCATATCTGGATTAGCTCTTGATTTGTTCTTAGTAATCTTTCGCCTAACTCAATGGCTGCGAGTAGCGTTATTGCTTTTGTTTTGCCTATACCTTTTATTTCAACAAGTTCATTTACCGTTTTATTTCTTAATTCAGATATTGTATTTGTATCAGCTACTACTTTTTTTGCCAGATCGATAGCTGATGTTTTACCGTATCCAACTCTTAAGATAATCGCGATTAATTCGTATGTGCTTAGATTTTTCGCTCCATAGTTAATTAACCTCTCTCTTGGCCTTTCATTAATAGGCATGTCCTTGATTAAATACATAATAATATCACCCTTTAAAAGATTACTCTTAAAAGGGTGATTTTCTTTATTTAGTTAGAAGTTTTCTTATTTCCGATATAAAGTATAGAGATCCAGTTACTAAAAGTATTTCATTATCTTTTAGTCTATTGGCTAGTCTAATAAATATATCTTTATGGTCTTTATAGAATCTTTTGTTATGGTGGTGTGATTCATTAAACAACTCTTCTGCATCAGCTCTTCTTATATACTCAAATTCTGTAAAGTACAACTCGTCACAGAAGTTATCTAACACTTCGATAATTTTCTGATGTTCCTTATCATACATTATACTTACAAGACATTTAATGTATTTGTCTTTATACATCTTATTAACTGTTTTTTCTAAAGCTTCTATCCCACCGATATTATGAGCTCCATCTAAAACAATATTATGATTAAATATTTCAAATCTACCCGGCCATTTTGTCTTTTCTAAGCCCTTTTTAATCGTTTGTTGATTTATACCTAGATTTAACTTTTTAATCGCTTCAATCGCAAGTGATGCGTTTAAGGCTTGGTGTTGGCCTACTAGGTTGAGTTTGTATTCCTTATTCTTATATTTAAACTTGGTTGATTCATCTAATTCAATATCTTTTAACTTGTCAAAGCTTACAAATGTTAACTCTGAGTCATTTTTAGCAGTAACTTGTCCAAACAAAGGATAAAGCTTATTGTTCTTCACAGAAGTTACTAATGGTATATTAGGTTTAACAATCCCTAGTTTATTTAAAGCAATTGATTCTAAGGTATCACCTAATACATTCATATGGTCATACGAAATATTGGTTATAACCGAAAGTTCGGGTATTATCACGTTAGTTGCGTCTAGGGTTCCCCCTAAACCAACTTCAATAACTGCGTAATCTACAGATTCATCTCTAAAGTATAAAAAACAAATAACAGTTAACACCTCAAAAAAGGTAACTGTTTCTTCATTATCATACATCTCTTTCCAAGTAGGATAGATTTGATTTGCGTATTTAATTACATTTTCGTCAGAAATGTATTCGCTATTTATCGCAATTCTTTCATTGAATTTAACAATATATGGAGAAGTATATAACCCAACCTTTCTACCTGATTCAATTAGTATATTCGATATATACGAAGCTGTTGAGCCTTTACCGTTAGTACCTGCGATATGAATTGATTTAAATTGGTTTTGGGGATTGCCTAGTTTTTCTAGTACCGTTGAAATACGGCTCAAGTCAAGCTTTGAGCCGAATTTCTTAATATTTTCAATCCATTCTTTTGTTTGAGTAAAATTTTTAAACATGTTATCCCTTTAATTCTAGTAGTCTATTTTTAGCTTCTGCTAAGCTAGCTTCATATTTAGATAGTTTGTTTTTCTCGTCTTCCACTTTTTTAGCTGGTGCTTTGTTTATGAAGTTAGGGTTCTGCAGCATTCCCGAACAACGTTTAATTTCACCTTCTAATTTTTTAATTGAATTAGATACTTTTTCGATTTCTTCTTCTATGTTTACAAGTGATCCAAGTGGTATATAAGCTTGTACCTCTGGTTGAATTATTGATACAGTGTTTTCGGTTTCAGTAATCTTTTCTTCAATTATAAACTTATCTGGATTCAAGAACTTTTTAAAGTACTTTTCATTTTGTTGTAAGAAGTTTTTATTTGTTTCGTTTGTTTGGATTAACATATCAACTGGTTTACTCCATGATACTTGATAATCATTCCTGATTGTTCTAATCTTTCTGATTAGTTCAAAGAACCAATCAGTATTCTTAACTTCAGGGAAATCTAATCCATTGTTTTCTGGCCATTCTGACACCATTATTGAGATTTCTTCATTTGGTAATATTTGGAAGATTTCTTCAGTAACAAAAGGCATAAATGGATGAAGTAACTTGATTATCTTATCTAATACATATACTAGTACTACTTTAGTTTGATTAGTTTCAGATAGTTTACTCATCTCTACATACCAAGAAGCAAAGTCATGCCAAGTAAAATTATAGATTAATTTAGCAGCTTCACCAAACTCATAGTGATCAAAGAAGTAATTTGCCTTATCTAACATTGTGTTTAGTTTAGTAAGAATCCACTTTTCTGGGAATTCCATAGTTTCAGGTTTCAGTACAATATCTTTAGCTTCTAAGTCTTCTGTATTCATTGCTACATAGCGGCTAATATTCCAGATTTTATTGATATAGTTCCAGCTTGAAACGATTTTTTCTTCATCATAACGTAAATCTTGACCAGGACTAGAGTTAGTAGTTATAAAGTATCTTAATGAATCTGTCCCATAATCACGAATGACATCGATTGGGTCAACTCCATTACCTAATGATTTACTCATTTTTCTACCGGTTTTATCTCTGATTAAACCGTGGATATAACAATCCTTAAATGGTGATTTGCCAGTGAACTCAATTCCTTGGAAGATCATTCTCGCAACCCAGAAGAAAATAATATCATATCCAGTAACCATAACATCATTTGGATAATAACGTTTAAAGTCATCTGTGATTTCTGGCCAACCTAAAGTACTAAATGGCCATAAAGCAGATGAGAACCATGTATCTAGTACATCTTCATCTTGTTTCCAGCCTTCACCTTTAGGTTCTTCTATTCCACAATATATTTCTTTGCCTTTATACCAAACCGGAATACGGTGTCCCCACCATAATTGACGACTGATACACCAGTCTTCAATACCTTCCATCCAATTTGTGAATGTTTTCTTGAATCTTTCCGGTACGAATTTAACTATACTATCATCTAGTGAGTTTTTAGCTAGTTCGTCCATTTTAACGAACCATTGTTTTGAAAGTCTTGGTTCTACGATTACATTTGTTCTTTCTGAATGACCTACTGCGTGTACGATTGGTTCAATTTCAACCATTAAACCAAGTTCTTCCATGTCTTTAATAACTAGCTTACGGCATGCAAATCTTTCCATGCCTTCGTATTTACCAGATAGTTCATTCATAGTTCCATCTTCATTCATACATAAAGGCATTGGTAAACCATGTCTTTTACCTACCATAAAGTCATTAGGATCATGAGCTGGAGTTACTTTAACTACTCCTGTCCCAAATTCTCTGTCAACGTATTTATCTATGATTACAGGTATTTTTATTTTAGTTGTTGGTATATAAACTTCCTTACCATGATATTCAAAGTATCTATCATCTTCTGGATGAACCATTAATGCAGTATCTCCAAACATTGTTTCCGGTCTAGTAGTTGCGATTGTTAGACCACCTTCACCTTCAACGAATGGATATGTATAATGGTAAAGTGCCCCATTAACATCTTGATGATCGATTTCGATATTAGATAAAGCTGTTTTAGCTTGGATATCCCAGTTGATGATTCTTTTACCACGATAAATATAACCTTTGTTATAGAAATCGATAAATACTTTGTTTACAGCGTTATTTAACCCTTCATCTAAGGTGAATCTTTCTTTAGAGTAATCTAAGGCTAGCCCTTGGCTACGCCATTGATTTCTAATAGTTTTTGCATATTCATCTTTCCACTTCCAAGCTTCTTTTAGGTATTCTTCTCTACCTAAGTCATAGCGACTAATTCCTTGGTCTCTAAGTTTTTGATCTACTTTCGCTTGAGTTGCGATTCCTGCATGATCCATTCCTGGTAAATACAAAGCATCATAGCCTTGCATTTTTTTACGTCTAATAATTAAATCTTGTAGCGTGTTATCCCAAGTATGTCCAAGGTGTAACTTACCAGTTACATTTGGTGGTGGGATAACGATTGTGAATGGTTTCTTAGATAAGTCTCCACTTTCAAATAATTTGTTTTCCAACCAAAAATCATATTTATTCTTCTCAACCTCTAAATGGTTGTATTTTTTATTCATTTCCATAATTTTTTCCTTCCACTAAGTTAAATCTATTCTCATAATAATTTTTTATAAATTGTTCATTGTCTACACTATGTATTTTCGGTAAATTGTCCTTTTGAAAATACTTTAATTCTAGAGATTCAGAATCGTTGATTTTTAAGGACCCACCGATGACTTCTCCAACAAAGCCAAAAGCATAGACTCTAGCCTTATCTTTCTTTCTCCATACCATTAAAGGATTAATTGAGATACCGATGAACTTAGTCAGTTTTACATCGAGATTAGTTTCTTCTTTAACTTCTCTTATTGCCCCTTCTTCAATGGTCTCATTTAATTCTAGTATTCCCCCAGGTAATCCCCACATTAAATTATCACTTCTTTTTTGGAGAAGAACTTCATTTTGATCGTTAACAATAACAACGGCAGTTGCATTTAACATAACCATTTTATCACCAATCATATGTCTAATATACTTTATATAAGATTCTTCCATGATTTCGCTCCTTTAAAAAATAAAAAATCGTCCTTAAAAAAGGACGATTAATAACCGTGGTACCACCTTAGTTCTAGTGTAAAACTAGCACTCAAACTCTTAACGCGAGCAACGTTCTAAACTACTTAATTTCATTTAGACTACTCCCTGGCTACCTTCTTCATAACAGAATATAAACTCGCACCTACCGTCTACTCTCTTTTTTTCTGTTTTTGAGTACTCTTCCACTTCGCTGTATTTGATTTGTATTTTATCAAAGAATCTTCATAATGTAAAGAACTTTCATAATATTTTTCGATAATCAAAACGCCTGAATATCCATTTAATTCCATAAAGCTAACCGCTAGACTTTCATCAGTCTTTCTAACGATTTCACTAAAGGTGTGATAATAGTACGCTGGGTTTAGATTTTCGGGATGATTTTTTAGATAGAGATTTTTAATTTGTGGATCACAAAACAAGATATCTCCAATAAAGATTTTACCAAATCTCGCTAATTGTCTACCCAAAAGATTAATCAAGTTAACCACATAGTGATAATCAAAGTGTTTGATAAAGAAATTAATGATGATATAGTCATATTTATCTTCTTTGATTTCTTCTGGTAACCCCATTGATAAATCATATTGATACAGGTTAGCATCTGGAAATCTTAGTTTAGATATCTCTAGCATTTTTTTAGAGTTATCTACACCTGTAAGTTTTAGTCTTTCAGGGAAAATTTTCTCATAGAATGAACCGGTTCCAATACCTAAATCTAAAATCTTAACGCGAGTAAGATTTTTGTTATCTAAAATATGAGATGCGATGATATCTTGCATTTCATTATAAGCAGCGTATGGGAACTTTTTATTTTTTACATCTTCTTGGATTCGTTGATCATAATCCTTAGCAATCATATCATAAATCTTATCCATGTGTGTTCGCCTCAACATTCGCTTCGATAATATTCCATATCTTCTCTTTGTTTTTAAGTGTAACTGAAGAGAATGGCATTATTATATCATTTGGACCAATATTAAGTTTTTGTTTGATTTTTTTGATTTGATTGATTTGCTTGTTGTTGGAAAGTTTATCTGCTTTGGTTAATACTAGTAAAACATCACTCCTCATTGATTTAAAATAATTAAACATTAAAATATCATCTTCATTAGGTATTCTTCTAATATCTAATAAAAGAACTGTTAATGAAATCTGGGGTGAGCGTAGATATGTTTCTATCATTATTCCAAATTCTATTAACATCTTTTTAGAGACGTTTGCGTATCCATATCCGGGGATATCTACGAAATAAAAACTCTCGTTGATGTTAAAGAAGTTAACTAATCTAGTTTTACCTGGTGTTTGTGAAACTCTGGCAATCTTTTTACGGTTTAACATTGCGTTTATAAAAGTTGATTTACCAACATTAGAACGACCAGAAAATACAATCTGAGGAAGATTGTCTTTTGGAAATTGTTCTTCTAATACAGCTGAACCAAAAAATTCAATTGATCTAAGTTTCATATAAATCACCTACTTCTATTATATCAAATAACTATCGTTTTAGATATTTGATAGTAAAGATATTTTTATCTTCAAAAATTTGTTTCATTGGATCTAAATCTTTGATATCTAGTTTTAAGATATTATTTAGATAGTTATCAATCGACACTTCTTCAGTTAAGCAGTTAGAGATAAACTCATGGGTTCTACCTAAAGAATCGAATAGTCTAATATAGTTACCAGAAATAGCACGCTTATTTATTGTAAACAAGTGTTCGTCTAATGGCTTATCTTTGATGTTTCTAATAATAGTCATTATTTCCTTTAAGTATTTATCCGGTTGTTTTGATTGCATATAAATATTTATAAAACCATAGTCCCTTTCAACTGTTGATTTAGCTGAGAAGGAAATATTCATCATTTTTCTTTTATCCAAGTAATCATAGTTTTTAGATCCCAATCCAAACGTGTTTCCAATAATTGAATGGATTGCAATATGAATGTATTCTCTACTGTACTTATTAAAATACTCTTCAGGGATTTTAATACCAATGTTAATGATGTTTTCTTCTACATCTTCTACTTTTCTTGTATAGTTGTGAAGAATTCTAGGTTGATTATCTTGAATTCTTTTAACTTCGCTATATGTTGGCCAAGCATGTTGATTATATATGTGGTTTCTTAATAATTCGAAAGTTTTTAGATAATCTAAATTCCCAGTTATTATTAAAGACATATTTTTAGGGTGATAAAATGTATCAAAAACATCATTTAAGACTGCTTGATCTGTTTTGTTTACATCTGTAACAGTTCCACCCACATCACATCTAATAGCACAATCTGTATACATCATTTGTTTAAGCTTTTGATAGATTTTAGTATGAACACTATCTTCGGACATCGATAATTCGTGTTTAATGATTTTCTTTTCTTTTTCGATAGCTGCTTTTGAAAAATCTGGTTTGATGAAACTACTTAGGAAATACGTTATCAAATGTTCAAAATCATTACGACATTCAAATGTATAAGCTGTAATACTCTTTGTAGTAAAAGCATTAATCCTAGCTCCGTATTCAGCAAATTCTTCAGTTAGGTTTCTACCGTTGTTTTGGAATAAACTATGCTCGAGAAAATGAGCCACTCCACTAGGAATTGTTTTAGTTTGATTATTAACTTCATATTTTATATCCATACCACCAAAATTCACTTGTAAAGTTACAAGAGTTCTTTGATACTTAAGTTTTGGATGAATTGCGACTGTAAGTCCCGATTCAAGAGTTTCTACATAAGTTATTTCATCATTTAGAGCTTTTAGAATTTGCAAGTTGATCACCTTTTTTAGTATAGATATAAACTGTATCTAGAACTAGATTATTAGCTATTCTTATCACGTCTTCTTTCGTTACTGATTGATAAGCTTTGATTCTAGTTTCTAAATCATATTTTTCATTATTTAGTTGATAGTTTTTAATATGTTGTAATAAGTAAGAGGTCTGTGAATCATTTATTGAATATAATGAGTTCACACAACTATCCTTAGCTTGATTAAAAATTTGATCAGTGAAATTACCATCTTTTATATCTTTTAAAATTGATTTAATTTTTTCAACCACCATATCTTCATTCTTCACTTCACAACTAACTGATACAGTAACTAATTGCTCATCAGGTAAATAATGAGAATCAACATAGTAAGCAAGATTAAGCTCTTCTCTAATTGTATTAAAGAGCAGAGACTGATCAAACCCACCAAAAATATCATTAAATACTGAAGCAGCAGCGTGTTTATTTGATAAGTATTTGGCATTTGTAAGATATCCAACAAATACTCTTGATTGACTTACATTGTAATATTCTTTTATTACTTTTGGTATGTATTCAAAGTTGTGATTAAAGTCTTTTCTGGCAACATCTATATTTCTATCTTCAAATACTGAAGGAAGATTATCTTTAATGATGTTATCGAATTTATCAACGTCTATATTTCCGGTAACGAAAATAGATATTTTGTCTTTTTCGAAGAAGTCTTTGTAAGCTTTCAGTAAAGTTTCCAGATTAACTTTCTCTAACAATTCTTTTTCAGGAAAATTATACTCTAGTCCTGATTTATCTTGATAAAAGACTTTAGTGTAATTGTAGTAGGCATGCATATCTTTGATAGATTTTAAGATACCAAATAATTGATTAGCTTCTTCAAAACTATCATTTAAGACTTTCTTAGTGAAATTACCATTGCGCATTTTAGGATTCATAATAATATCTATTAAGAATTTAAATGCGTTAACTGATAAATCATTTTCTCCTTTTATATATAATTCATTAGGATAAGTCACAACGAATTGATTAACAATATTCTTCCCTAGGCTTTTAGCACTACCAAAAGCCTCTAAACCATAAAGGTAAGAGAGATATCTGTATTTTTTTTCATTACTTGGATAGTGTTTCATGTTATCGAGAAGAATATTGCTTAAAAAGTAATATTCATTGATATTAGAAACTCCTGCTTCATGCATGAAGTTTAATGACCAAGTAACGGTTTTAAATTTATTTGAAATTATGTAATAGACATCAATTCCATTGATTGTCTTTTTAATTGGACTTTCCATTTGTCTCCTCTAAAAAAAGGGATTGCTCCCTTTTATTCAGCTAATTCTAATGCTATCTTCATCATATTAACGAAGGCAGTTTGTCTTTCTTCAGCTGTTGTTTCTTGTTTAGTAACGAATGAATCTGATACAGTCAATAAACAAGCTGCTTGTTTTCCTAGAACATTTGCATTATGGAATAATGCGAATGATTCCATTTCAACTCCTAAAGCTCCTGTTTCTTTATGAAATTCTTGGTAATCAAATTTTTGACGATAGAATACGTCTGATGAGTGGATTGTTCCAGTATGTAAGGGAATATCTAACTCTTTAGCGATATCTATAATTCTTTCATTTAATTCATCTGAAGCTTTTAATGTATGATTTTCGTCGCCAGCTTGAACTTTAGCATAACTTGATTCTGAATATGCATGTGTAGCTAAAATTGTATCATAGAGAGCTAGTTCTTTTGCGTAAGCTCCGCAAGATCCAATTCTAATAATTCTTTCTACTCCGAAGAATTTGTAAAGCTCAAATGAGTAAATACCAATTGAAGGCATTCCCATTCCACTTCCCATAACTGTAATTCTTCTTCCATTATAGTATCCAGTATATCCAAACATATTTCTTACTTCATTAATTTTAGTAACATCTGTTAAGAAAGTGTCTGCGATGTATTTTGCACGCAATGGATCTCCTGGCATTAATACTGTTTTAGCAATTCCGTTTTCTGGTGCGTTTATATGAGGAGTATTCACAATTAATCTTCCTTTCTTTTTTCGATAATATCAATTAATTTTTTAATATATATAACTGAAAAGTTAACGTCACCTTCCATAAGCCTTGCTTGATAGTTAACGTATTTAGGTGCGTCTTTATCTATTTCAACTTTATCAATAACGAAATCTCTACCGCGTTTTACTGAAATTGAATCATCAGGTTCTTTTTTTGAGCGTTGTTGGTTAAAGGCTTCTAAATATAATTCGCCCTTATCTATATATAACGCAGATTTCTTTAAAAGAATACCTGATCTTGTTTTTTGAAATAATGGGATATATAATTCGATTTTTGGTTTTTTTCTTTTTAGGTATTCATAATAAGAGTACATCATTTTTCTTGAATATCTAGTAATAAAGAAGTCTCTAAAGAAACTATATGCTAAAGAGATTCCAAAAACGAATAATGAGATTGTTAAATCTTCAAAAATAGCTACTCCTAAAGCCCAAAGTATAAGCAGGATTAATACAGCACTAACTACTGTATAAATTATAACTCTTAAGACATTAAATCTACCTACGAGCTTCTCGGTCTTAGCTAATACTTCTTCTTGTAGTCTTTCCATTAATAACCTGTTCCTTCTTCGTTATTCATCAGTTTTACACCGTTAGATGTTCCGATTCTCGTAGCTCCATTAGTTACCATTTTTTCTAAGTCTTCAGCAGTTCTTACTCCACCAGCTGCTTTTACTTCTTTACCATTAACGTTATCTTTCATTAATTTAACAGCTTCTGGTGTAGCTCCACCTGTACCGAATCCTGTTGATGTTTTAATAAAATGAGCTCCAGTTCTACCTACTATTTCACTAGCTTTGATGATTTCTTCATCAGTTAAGTAACAAATTTCAACAATTACTTTAACTGTATGATTAATAGCGGCTTTAACTACTTGATTGATTTCATCTTCAACGTAATCGTAATTACCTTGTTTGAATTCACCAATATTTATTACCATATCGATTTCATCTGCACCATTTGATACAGCGTTTAATGTTTCAAATACTTTAGTTTCTACTGTGTTAGCTCCTAAAGGGAATCCAACTACAGTACATACAAGAACATCAGTTCCATCTAATTGTTCTGCACAATATTTTACTTGTGTTGGGTTTACACATACAGATTTAAAATCATGCGCTTTAGCTTCAGTTAACAAAGCATTGATTTCTTTTTTAGTTCCAAAAGCTTTTAAATATGTATGGTCTATCAGTTTATTTGTTTTCATTTTTTCCTCCAAATTTTTATCTATTTAGCTTAATAATTATACTATTTTTTACTGGTTATTGCAAATGAAATAGTTAGGAAAAGCCGATATAGCTATCGGCTTTATATCTATTTTATAACTTTCTCACAGCGAGCACATATTCCTGCTTCATTTACTTCATCAACTACTTGCCAACAACGTGCACAAGTATGACCTTCGGCTTCTAATACATCAATTGATACATCAGTACCTTTATATTTTCCAAATCCGTCTTTTTTAACTGTTAGTTTTGAGACGATAAAGATTTGTTGAAGATTAACATTTAGTTTATCTAATAAATCAGCTACTTTACCTTTAGGATACAGTACTAGATGAGCATTCAAACTCTTACCAATAACTTTTTCAGCACGAGCATTTTCTAGTGCTTTTAAAACATCTTCTCTTAAGCTCTTATACTCATCATATAAAGCTTCGATATCAGTATCGTATTCTAATACTTCAGGCATATCTAATAAATATGCATCTTCTAAGCTCTTATCTGGTAAATAAGAATAGCTTTCAGCTGTTGTATGTGGAATGATAGGTGTTAATAATTTAACAAGTGTATCTAACATTCTGTAGATTACAGTTTGAATTTGTCTTCTTTCAAGTGAATCAGCTTTTTCAATATATAAAACATCTTTTGCTGGATCTAAATAGAATGAAGAAACAAAGGTCACAAAGTTAGTTACTTTACGATAAACTTGATCAAATCTAAAACTTTCATAAGAAGCTTTAACTTCTTTGATTAAGTTATTTGTTTTAATCATAATATATTTATCGATATCACCTAAGTTACCAAATTCAACTTGATTATCTTCGTTATTATAATCATATAAGTTACCTAATAGGAACTTAATTGTATTTCTAATTTTACGGTATGATTCAGCTACTTGTTTGATTAGACTATCACTTAATCTAACATCTGCCTGATAATCAACACTTGATACCCATAATCTTAAGATATCAGCACCCATGTTTTTAGTGATTTTATTAGGGTCAACTGCGTTTCCTTTAGATTTAGACATCTTGCGTCCTTCACCATCTAAAATAAATCCATGTGATACTAATGTTTTATATGGTGATTCACCCATAGTTGCGATTCCTGTGATTAAACTTGAATTAAACCAACCACGGTATTGATCACTACCTTCTAAGTATAAATCAGCTGGGTATGATTGCCCAAAGTCCATCATCGCTCCATGGTGACTACTTCCAGAGTCGAACCATACATCCATAATATCTGTTTCTTTTGTAAATATTCCATTAGGAGATTCAGGATGTGTATATCCTTCTGGTAATAAATCTTTAGCATCTAGTTTGAACCAGATATTTGAACCTTCTTTAGCAAATAGTTTTGCGATATGTTCGATAATTACTGGATCTAGTAGAGGTGTTCCTTTTTCAGTATAGAATGCTGGAATTGGTACTCCCCAAACTCTTTGTCTTGAGATACACCATGAACCTCTGTCTTTAATCATATTTCCTAAACGAATATCTCCCCAAGCTGGATACCATTTAATTGTTTGGATTGCTTGTAAGATATCATCTTTAATTTTTTCGATAGATGCGAACCATTGCGCTGTAGCTCTAAAAATAACTGGTTTTTCAGTACGCCAATCATGTGGATATGAATGTACTATGTCTTTTCTAGCTATTAATACACCTAGTTCATCTAAGGCTTTTATAACTTCTTCATCACATTTAGATACATATAAACCGGCAAATCTTTCACCAGCTTCAGGCATCATAC
>Ga0209345_10003906_pt1 | contig 14846 bp, 14 predicted proteins | sample Cruoilmetagenom7_FD_187294 | JGI IMG/M metagenome (GOLD analysis project Ga0209345, IMG submission 187294) | Oil polluted marine microbial communities from Coal Oil Point, Santa Barbara, California, USA - Sample 7 (SPAdes) (version 2) | ecosystem: Environmental > Aquatic > Marine > Oil seeps ... | reverse complement strand
CTGAAAGTGGTTTCCACACGTGGCGTGAACGTGGACGGGGTATATGTGGAAGAGGCTCGCGTGGCCGCGATCTACACCACTCCGAACGAGCCAACATGGCTGGTTGCTGTAAAAGAGCTTGGCCAAATGTGGCAGGTTGATTATTCCGATCTGGATAACCTGCGCATCGACAAGATCAATTCGGCCAAATTCCTGCACGATGGGTTCTTTGATCCAACAGGTCGTTACTTCCAGATCGCCGCGAATGCGTCGAACAAAATGGTTGTGATCGATTCCAAAGAACGCAAGCTGGAAGCCATGATCGACGTTGCAGCTCTGCCGCATCCAGGTCCGGGTGCCAACTGGATTGACCCGAATTGTGGTCCTGTGGCTGGCACGACCCACCTTGGTGTTGGTAAAGTGTCCGTTTGGGGCAATGACCCAGAAGGCCATCCTGATCAGGCTTGGAAAGAGTGCTACGTAACCGAAACCGATGGGGCGGGCCTGTTTATCCGCACGCATCCGAACTCGGATTACTACTGGGTTGACCAAACCAAGCACCCGGAACCGGAAGTGCAGCAATCTGTTCAGGTTATCTCGAAAGCGACTGGCGAGATCGTGAAAACCATCCAGATCACTGATCAGCCTGGCCATGCGGCTGTTCACTTCGAGTTCAACGCTGATGGCACCGAAGTCTGGGTTTCAAACTGGAACTTGGCAAACTCGAAAGAGCCTAATGGTGAAATGGTGATCTTCGACGCCAAAACGCTGGAAGAAATTGGGCGCGTCAAAGGGCTTTATGCTCCGACTGGCAAGTTCAATGTTCATAACCGGTCAAACCACGTCACCTAAGGTGATTTGATACAAAGCTAGAGGGGCGGGCAAAACGCCCGCCCCTTTTTTGTTCACCAAGAATTTCAGGAGTGTGGTTCTCAGGCGCGCGTGGGCAGATTGCCCCCCCCTGTTAACAGAGCGCATTTCACAGATAACCGGCTGGCAGATCAAAGCAGTCAGTCAAGAACCATAAACGGAGCCAGGACATGACCCAGACCAACGATACTGAATCGAAAAAATCGATTTGGCGCAGATATTTTCTGTTTGGATTCCCGTTAGTCGGATTTGTTGGCGCTTTCGTGGCAGGTATTATTTTCTGGGGCGGGTTCAACACCGCAATGGAAGCCACCAACACATTGAAATTCTGTACCTCCTGCCACGAGATGGAAGACTATGTGTATGAAGAATATAAAGGTACGATCCACGATGTGAACCGCTCCGGTGTAGGGGCGGTTTGTTCGGATTGCCACGTTCCTAAAGACTGGACCCACAAAATGTGGCGCAAAATTCTGGCCTCCAAAGAGATCTGGGGCAAGTTGACCGGCACGATTTCAACGCCCGAAAAGTTTGATGCCAAACGGCTGCAGTTGGCGATGAATGAGTGGGAGCGCATGAAGGGGAACGATTCTCGTGAATGCCGAAACTGCCATGATTTTGAATCAATGCTCCCCGAAAGTCAGGCCCCGCGTGCCCGTCAGCAGCATATGAACGCGCTGACCACTGGCCAGACCTGTATCGACTGTCACAAAGGTATTGCGCACCATGATGTGCGGGACCGCGCCGATCCGGATTACCTTGAGGCATTAGAGTCCCCAAACCCGGATTTTATACGCGAAATCCCGCAGACCTATCTGGACAGTTTGGCCCGCGCCGAGGCTAAGGAAGCAGAAGCCGAAGCTACACGCAAAGCAGAAACCGCCGCTGCGCAAGCACGGATCGTTTCCGCCGTCGAAGCGGCCCGTGCTGATGAGCGCGCCAAGGTCGAGGCAGAAATGGCCGGCCAGACAACCGAGATCAGTGCAGGCGGCAATGTGGCGCCCAATGTTGATTGGGACGCTGTAGCCAGCACGGACCTGACCCTGTTCTACCCAGGGCAAGCCTCGTTTGAATGGGTGCAAAACGGCGGCCTTCATGGTGGGGCGCGTCCGCTCACCAAAGGCGGCGACAATTGCAGCACTTGCCACGCCAAGGAGCTGGAAACGATCGGCGAAAAGATTGTTGCGGGTGGTGAGCTTGAACCAACTCCGATCCCCGGCAAGCGGGGTACGATCAACGCCTCACTCCAGGCTACTCATGATGATGATAACGCCTATTTCCGCTTGCAATGGCTGGATGCAGGGCACAATCCGGCACCATTTGTTGATGGTGGCAAAATGGACCCTGACAACCAGATCAAAGTCGCGATGATGGTGACGGGAACGGGTATTGAACTGGGTGAACAGGCTGGTTGTTGGGTCAGTTGTCACGCCGACAATACCTATATGCCTTTTACTCCGGATGGCGATGCGATTGCTGCTAGCGGCGACGTTGCTGCGCAGATTCAGGCAACGGATACGGTTTTCAAATACCTGAGCGAAAGCCGCACCAAAGTCGAAGTGAAGGGACGCCGCGGCAAACCGCTTGGGGGTTGGGACAAACCGGTTACGCCCGAGCAAATCGAGCAATATCTGGCGGATGGCACCTATATGGACCTGATGCGGGTCTATGCCGATGGCACCTCCAGCAATGGATATATTCTGGAACGCCGCGTTGAAAACGACGGTGAAATGGCCGCCGAGGCCAACATGTCACCAGATGGCACTTGGACGGTGATCTTTTCGCGGCCGCTGAACTCGGGTGCGGCGGGTGATGTGCCGCTGGAGTCGGGTAAAACTTATACTGTGGGTTTTGCCATCCATGATGACTATGCGGCGGCGCGGTTCCACCATGTAACGCTCGACACCAGTTTGGCATTGGATGATCCCGCAGTTGCGATCAACGTGGTTAAACAGTAAACTTGATCTGCGGCCAGCATAGTCTGGCCGCAGTCCCTATTCCGATGTCTAAAAGAGAGGGCCAATGAGACATATTCTTTGCACTATCTTTTTGATTTGCGCCGCAGCACTTCCCGCGGTGGCGGGCAGTGACGAGCAGACAGCGTTATGCACGGATGCCGAAGCGCGTTTTGTCGAAATGTTCGGCTATCCGTCCTCTGAGGAAGAGGGCGTGACCGTTGTCACCATGTATAAATACAACTTTTGCCCTGCTCAAATCACCGTGCCTGTTGGCACCATTGTACGCTGGGTCAATGTGGAAAAACGCACCAGCCACAGTGTGATCATCCCCGATGAGCCAGAAAGCGACCGTGCGTTTCCCGAGGAAAGCATTGAATTCATGTTCCTAACGGCGGGAGAAAAACCATATCTGTGCGGCCCGCATTGGGAAACGTATGACATGATCGGCATGGTCACGGTTGAACCGTAGTTATTTTCTCCACCGACTGGTTCTGATCCTGTTGATCTGGGTTCCTATGGCTAGCCACGCCAATCCACAGTCGCCTCTCATTGAACACTGCGATAAAACGCCGTCCCAGACCTCGCAATGGGGTGCAGAGCAGATCTCAGCCAGTCGAATGATGGACGTTGACTATGCCGCCGCCGCGCCGATGTGGACGGGTGATGCAATGAATATCACGCTGGTGGTGGAATCCGGTGATCACCATGTCAGTGTGCTGGATGGTGACACATTTAAACTGCTGAACCGGTTTGCCACACCCATCGGCGTATATGCCGATCCTGTATTCAGCACCGATGATCGTTTTGTGTTTATCCTGTCCTGCGATGGCTGGGTGCAGAAATATGACATCTGGTCTCTAAAACAGGTGGGCCGTGTACGCGCAGGCCTAAGCGCACGCAACATCGCAATAAGTGCAGATAGTAAATGGCTCGCCATTGCGAATATTCTGCCTACAACACTGACGATCCTGTCGACCAGCGACCTGTCTGTTGCCACCGTGATTGAAGTTAAGGGCAGCGATGGCGCGCCCAGTCGCGTAGCAGGCGTATATAACAACCCGCCGCGCGAAAGTTTCATACTCGCCCTGATGGACGCGCCTAAAATTTGGGAGGTTTTTTACGGTCCGAACCCGCCACAGATGGGGTTTGCCCATGACTGGCGCACAGAGGGTCCAGTGCCGCAATCTGTCCCGTTCCCGATCCGCAAGATCACCACGGCTGATTACCTAGAGGATTTTATTTTTGACCCAACGTTTGAGTATGTTGCGGGGGCGGCGCGCACGGGGGGCGGGATGGTGATTGATTTGGTGATAGGTCTGAAAGAGGCTGATCTTGATTTGGCCGACAGGCCGAATTTGGGCAAAGGTTTCAGTTGGAAACGTGGCGATCAAAATCTGATTGCAGTCCCGCATTTGACGGCGGCTGGCGTGTCGGTGATCGATATGGCGACGTGGCAAACTGTTGGATACATTCCCATCCAAGGTGTCGGTAAGTTCATACGTTCGCACGACGGTTCTGAATATCTTTGGGTCGGTGTGTCCGTTGGTGAGAACAAATACTCAATACAACTGATCGACAAGCAGACGCTAAAGATCGTCAAAACACTTGACCCAATGCAGGGGGCGACTGTGGGCGATGTGGCGTTCAGAAAAGATGGCAGCCAAGCGCTGATAACGGTCGGCAAAGATGACGGCGCGGTGATCGTTTATGACGCCAAATCAATTGAGGAAATCACCAGCCTGCCGATGCGCAACCCTTCGGGTATATTCAACATCGGGAACAGGGTTGAGGGCCGGTAACATCCTTTGGCCTATTGCCGGACTGCCCGCTTTAGCGATTGTGCAATAAGATCTGGAATTTGCGCATCATCACCGATTGCGTCAAGAATGACCCCTTCAAACCCGGCCTTTTTTAGGGCGGCGGGAATATCATCGCGCACGTGCAGGCCATTTGATGCAAAGAAAGGCAGACAAATCGCGCATTTCCCTGCGTTCATGGCAATGTCGGACAAGTCAGGTTGTTCCTCAATAAACCCGAGCCGAACGTCTGCGAAGTTAGAAATATCTCTGATGGCATCGGTGAATTCGCGTGCGGCTCTGGCAGGATTCTTGCTGTTTCGACCTCCGTGGGCAGCGATAATCAGGCAGGTCTTGGACATCTGCCAATCTTGTGCCGCAAGCTGGAGCACAAGAATCTCAAACGCAATTGCGGGCAGGCGAGGGTCCATCCCCAATGGTGGCAACAGATCGTTTTGATCGTGCTCAATCAGCCGTTCGGGCAGGGCGGTGCTGGTGAACCAGCCATCTGCCATGAACAGCGGATAGATTGCCGCTGTTGGATGCCGTAATCGTGCTTGCTGCAATGCGCCCTTTGCGGCCATCGTGGCGCTGTCGATTTCCCAATCCGGCAGCCGCAGGCTTACCTGACCTGCCAGCTTTTTCAGCGCAGCTTCGGCAGCCGCCGGATTTGAGGGTTGGCCGTGCGCGACGATCAGCGCCGCCTGGGGGGGGTTAGTGGCTGGTGCCATCGGAAAAGCTGATTTTGTTCCAGACATTGTATTTTCCCGAAGGTTTTCGCATGGGCAGGCGTTTGACCTCTTGCAAGGTAGCCGCATCATATATGATGACCGCGCCGTCATCCTCCCAGATGGAAACCAGCGCATATTTACCATCTTTGGTAAACTCCACATGGGCCACGGTTTTACCGGGTTCTGGATCAAGAGTTTTGACAATTTCCAGCGTCTGCTTGTCGATCACATGCAGCTTATCCTTATTGGGGCCAAAAAACACATCAGCCCAGACGTAGGGCGAATTTTCGTGACTGCGCATGAAAAAGCCGGGGCCATCGGTTTTGATGGTTTTCACCAGCGTCCATGTGTTCATGTCGATCACCGAAATCATCCCCTCGCGCAGGTGCGGGGTGGCCAATACGCGGTCATCACCGCGCATCCATGAAATGCCAGACCCCAGATGCGGCATGCCGGCTAGCGGCAGGTTTGCCACCTCTTTGCCCTCGCTTAGGTTGACAACAACACCTTGGTCGCTGGCCCGCGCAGCACCAATCAAAAAGCGGTAATCCGGGCTAAAGAAAAAATCATCCAGCGGTTCGGACAACATGATCCGGCGCCGTTCAAACAGGGTATCAGGATCAGTGGATATTTCCCAAATTTCAGGCGTGTCCTTTAGGGCGAGAACATAACTGGCCCGCTGTGGGGCTTGATAAACGGCCGAAACCCGAGACGCGGTGCCATCGCTACCGACGACGTCGATCACCTTTTCCACGCTCAGATCGTCAGTGGACAGGATGGTTAGCGACATTGGCAAATAATTGGCCACGGCCAGATGTTTACCATCGCTGGACATGGCAATATTGCGGCTGTTTACACCTGCCCGCACCTGCCCGACTTCTTGCAGCGCCCAGATGTCGTATTTCTGCACCCAGCCGTCACGCGACATGATGAAGACATAGCGCCCGTCGGGGCTGAATTTTGGGCCACCATGCACAGCAAAAGGGGTGGCGAAACGGTCCAGAACCTCGAATGTGTCCCCGTCCAGCACGCTGACGTGGTGGTCGCCGGTTTCGACCACCAGCGTAATATTCATCGGGTCCGCGTCCCAAACCGGGGCGGCGGCGGGCATGTAATCTTCGCGCATGTTGCGGCTGGCGGTTATGTCATCCGGTGTCCAGTTTGGCACCTCGGCCAGCGGGGTTTCAAGATAGGTTGCCAGCGCGTCGATTTCGGCACTGTTCAGAACATCGGAATAGCCAATCATCTGCGTGGCCACCCGCCCGTTGGCAATCACGTCGTGCATTTTTGGCCCATACATCCGGCGCAGGGTTTGTGGGATTAAGGCAGGTCCAGTGCCACCAAGACGTGACGGGTCGTGACAATCGGCACAATGCTTTTGATACAGCGCATTGGCATCCGGATCGGCAGCCAATGCATTGGCACCAAGACTCAGGCTAGCTGCTAAAATTATGCGCCGGATCATGGCTCTTCCCCCTAAATGTTGTGACCGTCAATCTGTCGGTGTCGGCCCCATCGACGCCGATTTCATCATTGCCGAGATAGCAGGCGGGGTCTTCGGCCCAGGGATCACCCGTCAGTTGCAAGGCACGGATACGGGTGTTGCCGCCGCAAACCTGTTTATAAACACAGGCCCCGCAGCGCCCTTTTAGGGGGCGCGGGCGTTGGCGCAGGGTGGCGAGCATCGCATCATCACCGCCCCAAAGTTTCGAGAATGGCACATCCTTAACGCTACCCACGGTGTAGTCTGACCAGTAGGTATCGGGGTGCACATTGCCTTGAGTGTCGATATTGCCGACACCAACACCAGAGGAATTGCCGCCCCAGGCCTCAAGATGAGCGCGCAGATGGGCGACTTTTTCGGCGTCAAAATTGGCTTCGGCCCATCGCAGAAAATAGACTGCATCGGCGTCATTGTTGCCGGTCACAATGTCCAGCGCAGGGCCGCCACCCACACCAGCCTGTTCTTTGGCCCAAGCGCGGTCAATCAACAGATCCATCGCGGCGCGGGTGCGGGTGTGTGCAGTATCTTCGCCACGGTTTTTGTCACCACGTCCGGCATAAACCAAATGTGACAGATAAAATTTGTCCACGCCCTCGTCTTCACAAAGCTGCAGCAGTTGGGGCAGTTGTTCGGCGTTGTCCTCGGTGATGGTAAAACGCAAGCCGACACGAATATCGCGGCTTTTGCAGGCCCGAACCCCGGCGAGCGCCTGATCGAAAGCGCCATCAACGCCACGAAACCAGTCGTTGGTTTTGCCGATACCGTCAATCGAGATGCCGACGTAATCAAAGCCGATTTCAGCCACTTTGTCGGCTGTTTCACCAACAATTTCGGTGCCGTTTGTCGAGAGCGCCAAGTAACGTACCATGCCGCGAGCGCGTCGCGCTAAATCAAACAAATCACCGCGCAGCAAAGGCTCACCCCCCGACAGGATCAGTGCGGGTAGGCCCATTTCTCCGAGATCATCCAATACGCCACTGGCCTGCTTTGGCGTCAGCTCGCCCGGGAAATCCACATCAGCCGAGACCGTATAGCAATGTCGGCATTTCAGATTGCAGCGGCGGGTTAAATTCCAGATCACAACGGGTTTAACGGCGCCCGTGCCACGGCGTTTTCGCACCGGTGTCGGGTCTACCAATTGGCGCATATATTCTGACAGTCGAAACATAGCTTAACCTTTATTTTTGCCCAACCTGAGGCCGGTTTTCTTCAGGATACGGGTGGAATATAGAATATCGTCATGACGCAAGGCATCGCCCAACAGAGCGCGGATTTCGCCACGTTTGATGGCCACTTCGTCACGGTCGGCCCCGTGCACCATTGCAAACAGATTGTAGGGCCAATCGGGCAGGGCGCGTGGGCGCAGATAACAATGGCTGACAAAATCCAGGGCGCCAATCTGTTCGCCCAACCGGATCGAGTCCGCATCCACCACATCCCAAACGGTCATGCCATTGGCGACCATTCCCAACGCGTAATGGTTCGGGGCCACTGCAATGCGGCGGATCACGCCGCTGTCTTGCATGGCCTTTAGGCGGCACATTACCTCGTCCTGATCCAGCCCCAATTCATCGGCAATCGCCGCATAGGGGGCAGGGACCAACGGCAAGCCTGCTTGGGTGGCCTCGATAAGGTGGCGGTCGATGGCGCTCATGCTCATGCTGCCACCCGAAAGCCGATGAAAAATTCATGCTCTTTGGGAAACAGCAGCACTTGCAGACTGGTTTCGGTTTCAATTTGCATCGCAACTTGCTTGATTGCGGCTTCGGTTTCTGTGGCCAGTACAAACCACATGTTCAGCTTGTGATCCCGCTCGTAATTATGGGCAACCTCGGGGTGGGCGTTAACCATTTCTGTCACGCGGCCATAATCCCCATCGGGCACTTGCATCGCGCAAAGACAAAAAGCGCCCCCCATAGCGGCGGCATCAAAAAACGGCCCAAAGCGGGTGATGGCGCGGGTCTGTTTCATCCGTGTCAAACGGGCAATCAGATCTGCCTCTTGCAGCGCTAGCTCTTGGGCGACTTCCAGAAATGGGTGCGGAGAGATCGGAAAACCCTCTTGCAGGCGGTTCAGGATCAGACGGTCGGTTTGATCAAGATTGGCGGGTTTCATAACGCGACCTCCTTTGGGTGCGCAATCATTGCGCCAGTTTGCTTGAAGCAATGGGTGGAAAACAGCGCCTCATGCGGGATACCTTTTAGGCTGGGCAGAGCTTTGGCTCGGGTCAGCACCTCAAGCGCTTGCGCACGACTGCGGGCGTGGATCATCGAATACAGCGTATAGGGCCAGACATCCGGCGCGATTTTGCGTTGGTAACACAGGGTGATTCCAGGAAGAACTGCCAGTTGTTCGCCTGCTGCGCCAACACGGTCAACCGGCACTTGCCAGACCACCATCGCGTTCGAGGACCAACCCAATGCACGGTGACGCACGATCACCCCGATACGGGTCAGATAACCTGCATCAGAAAGCGTTTGGATGCGGGCAATCAAGTCGGCCTCGGTTTGGGCCAGATCATTTGCAAGTGCGGCAAAGGGTTGAGGGACCAGCGGCAGGCCTTTGCTCAGGACCTGCATAATTCGACGGTCAGTTTCACTCAGCGTCAGGGTTTTCAGAAGGCCACAATCTGGTTTTGTGGTTTGTGGGGCCGTCAGGTTGAACCCCAGATCTATATTGAACGCCTGCAACAGTGGCAAATCAAGCACCCGCAAACCTGATCGGGTTTTGATCCGTGTCAAAGTGGATTGCAGGCTGTCGGCATCAGGCGCGGTGGCAACAAACCACAGGTTCCAGTTATGCTCGCGCAGATAAGAATGGTTTACGCCCTGCTCGGCGCTGATGATGGCGGCGACTTCGTCAATACGCTCTGGCGGCACCGCAATCGCAGCTAAAGTGCTGGCGGCGATGGTGTTGGGGCGCACGGTGGCCCCGACACGGGTGACGGCACCGCTGGCGACCAGGTGATTTAGTCTGGCGATCACCTCGGTATCGGTTAGTCCCAAGGCTTGCCCAATGACTGCAAAGGGGCGTGACACCAAAGGGAAATCCCGCTGCCAGCCATCCAGCAAGCGTTTGTCGATCTCGTCATGCGCCTGTGCCACGTTCATAATCCTGTCCGGTGTGCGCGCGCTGTAAAGAAAATTCCCGAGGGGCTTTGCGCGGCGATTTCGCCAATTTGCTGATAGCTGCGGGTGTCAAAGATTTTGATCAGGTTTTCATCTCGCACCGAAACCCAGACCTCGTGCCCACGCGGGGTGAATTCCATGTGCAGCGTGGCGGGGCCGGTTTTGATCTGTTGCACCACTTGGCCTGTCAGCGTATCGATCACTTGCAACGTGTCATTCAATGGATGCGCAAAATTCACCCAGACATACCGCCCGTCCGGACGCGCCACAGCAAAAACCGGCTGGCCATGGGTCTGAGTGCGGGCCACTTCTTTTAGGTTGCGGGCATCGACCCAAAGAACTTCGTGGTGTCCAACAGCGGGCAGCACAAACCGGTCTCCGGCCAGCGCCCAACCCTCAAGATGTGGCATCTTGTAAACCGGTAATTTTTCGGCGCCCCGCCCGTAATGTGGTAAAATGCGTTCGGGTTGTGGCGGGTCCTGCCACAGATCAATCGCGGTCATTCCGTCTTCGCCAAACAATCCGGCGATATAGGTGCGCCCGTCTGCCGTGATCAGGCCGTCATAGGGAAATTCGCCAATGCCAGTCAGTTTGGTCAACTTCAGATCCCCCGCCAGATCGGCAATCCAGGTTTCGCCGGTGTCCCATGTGGTGAACACAAAACGCCGCCCGGGTGCATCGACCAGACCTATGGTCTTGGAACCGGTCGGGATGTCTGCCACCAGCGCGAGCGTGTCGGCATCAAACACCCGCACCCCACCGGGTTCATAATTGGAAACGGCAACCAGCTTGCCGTCATCCGAAATTGCCCCACCGATGGAATTGCCCGATTGCATCACCCGTTTGACGATGCTCTGGCTCAGGATATCAACTTTGGTCAACCCGCCATCGCGGCCAAACACATAGGCGAACCGCTCGTCCGGTGAATAGACCAGAGACGCATGGCTAAGGTCGCCCAATCCGGTAATGCGCCCGATAGAGGCGTGCTCGGATCGGTCGATGACCAGCAATGACCCGGTGGTACGCTCCACCACCAGCCCTAAATCACCGGTGGCGCAGCATGGATCATCAGCAAGTGCGGGCAGCGCCAGAAACAGGGCGCAAAGAAGGGCAGCGATACGGGTCATTCCAAGGTTTCCTTCAACAGATATTCGGCAATCCAATTGATGTCGGCATCATTGAGTAGCGGTCCCCATGGTGGCATGGCTGTGTCATCAATGCCGTATTTGATGATGCTCACCAGCCCGTCAGCCTCATACCCGGCGAGTGTTTGGGCACGAATATCAGGGCCAAGCCCACCTTTGCGGGTCAAACCATGGCATGAACCACAATCCTGTTGCACCAGATTTTGCAACTCTGCCGCTCTGGGCATGGTGACCTCGCCTGCATGGCTGGCGCAGACAGTCAAAAAGAACAACACCAGGCTACGCATGGGCAACCTTTTCAGCGACTTCACCAGATCTGAATTGCGTAATTATATCGGCAGTTTGTGCTGGGTAGAGTGACACCACCCGCCCAATCACAAACAACAAGGGTGCCGGCATCCTGACAGGATCAATCTGGTGCGAAATTTGCGCAAGGTCAGATATCAAGTGGCTTTCTTGCGGGGTTGTCGCGCTGGAAATCGCCATCACGGGGGTGGTTGGTGACAAGCCATTTGCGATCAGGTTCTGGCTGATATCAGCCATGTTTTCTGCCCCCATATAGACAACCAGTGTGGTGTCAGGGTTGGCAAGGCTTTGCCAGTCCAGATCAAGCGGCGCGTCTTTGGCGCGATGGCCGGTTACGTAACGAACGCTGTCGGCCAATCCACGGTGTGTCAACGGAACGCCGGTGGATGAGGCCGCGCCCTGAGCCGCCGTGATGCCCGGGATATATTCAACCCGAATATTGTGGGCGCGCAGGGCCGCCGCCTCTTCCGAACCTCGCCCGAAAATCAATGGGTCGCCGCCTTTCAAGCGCAGAACATCCCGGCCGATAATGGCCTGCTCGATCAGAATTTCATTGATGCGTTCTTGCCCAACAGTGTGACATTTTGGGGCTTTGCCGACGAAAATAAGGGAAGCTGATTTAGGCACCAGCGCCATGATCTCTGCGGATACCAGCCGATCATACACCACCACTTCTGCAGACTGGATCAGGCGCAGCGCCTTGACGGTCAGCAGGTCTGGATCGCCTGGTCCTGCGCCAACCAGATGAACAGTTCCAGAAAGTGACATAAGCGCTCCGTTCTTTACTAAGTGGGTCAAAATGAGTGGGGGATGCCAAAGCACCGTCCAGAAATTTTCGCAAACGTCCGCAAGCATACCCCAAGCGTTTTATTTGGCGATTGAGCGTGCAAATACATGATTTTGATCACGTTGACCAACTTCCATTTTTGGGAGGAAACCACAATAATTTCAATGTGTTATTGATGGCAGTTTTCATTTTGACCTTCATATATCTAGCGAGATAAATTCGACTGGTGAGATAGCTATTAAGGCCTACTCCATGCCAACGAATCTGTCTTTGATTAATATCAAGGACGTCTTTTTTGATTCTATCATCAAGCGTCATCGGTGGCGTAAAAACCTGCCAGATGGCGGCGTAAAACCAGGCCACTTTCAGAACGTGGTTTTGGCGCTATATTTCAGTTGATTTGCATGGTTTGAGATTGTCGTGCCCTGATGCGTGCGGCCCTTCAAATGACTCTAATTAGCCAAGCTGGTCCCAAGCCTTTGCAATCGGTTTGGAAATTGCCAAAAGGTCGATGGCGCGCGCTGCTATCTGGTCGGTGATTTCGGTTATTGAGTGTGGGGCCAAGTAGAAGGCCGGGACAGGGGGCAAGATGATCGCACCCATTTCGGTTGCCCGGGTCATGTTGCGAAGATGCGCCAGCGTCAGCGGGGCTTCACGCGCCATCAGGACGAGTTTGCGACGTTCCTTGAGCTGCACGCCAGCGGCGCGGGTCAGGAGGTTGTCGTCCAGCCCTATGGCAATTGCCGCAAGGCTACGCATCGAGCATGGGGCGACGATCATGCCTGCAACGGGCGTTGAGCCTGAGGCAATTGTGGCCCCTATGTCCTCAATCGGATGCACCCGTGATACGGACTTGTGCAGGCTTTCAATAGCATTCGGGCCACATTCGGTGGTTAGCGTGCGTGCGGCGGCCTTGCTGGTGACAAGGTCAACTTGGACGCCCAAGTCCGCCAATTGCCGCGCCACAGACAGGCCCAAAGCAGCCCCCGACGCACCTGCAATACCCAGTACCACGCGCGTGCTCATAGTCCTAGCTCCGGCATATTGCGGGCGATGAAGTCGGCGGCAAAAGCGGCGTCCTTAGGTGCGGTAGACATCACCTCTCCCCACTCGCGGTTGGTTTCCGCGCCAATCTTGTTGGTGGCATCAATGCCCAATTTGCCCGCCAACCCCGGCTGCGGTGAAGCAAAATCAAGGTAATCCATCGGTGTGTCCTTTAGTACCATTACATCGCGCCCCGGGTCCATGCGGGTGGCGATGGCCCAAGCAATGTCATCCCAGTTTCTGGGGTCAATATCATCGTCCACCACCACGACCATCTTGGTGTAACTAAACTGCGCCAACATCCCCCACACAGCCATCATCACCCGGCGCGCCTGTCCAGGGTATCGCTTGTGAATGCTGATCACTGCGATACGGTAGGAGCACGCAGCAGGCGGCAGCCAGAGATCCTTGATCTCGGGGATTTGCGCGCGGATCGTTGGCAGGGCAAGACGGTTGAACACTTCGCCAATGATTGCCGGCTCATCAGGGGGGCGTCCAGTATAAGTGGACAGATATAGGGGGTCGCGCCGATGGGTTATGGCTGTGACCCGCATCACCGGAAATGGCTCGGCGGCGTTGTAATATCCGGTATGGTCGCCAAAGGGGCCTTCTGGGGCGGTCTCCTCCGGGTTAACCCAACCCTCAAGTATAATTTCGGCGTCTGCGGGCACCATAAGTGGCACGCTTTTGGCCGCAACCAGCCGCGGGCGCGCACCGGAAAAGACCCCGGCAAAACTAAGCTCGGATACGGTTTCGGGCAGCGGGAGAGCCGCAGACAGCAAGGTTGCCGGATCAGCCCCCAGCGCAATTGCCACCGGCATTCTTTCACCTTTCGCGGCCCAGCTCCGGTGATGTGCTGCCCCACCGCGATGGGGTAGCCAGCGCATTATCAGCTTGTTGCGCCCATCCACCTGCGCCCGGTAAACACCGGCATTATAACGTGTGATGTCTTTGGCTTCGCCGCCTTCCGGGCGCGTCAGCACCACGGGCCATGTGATCAAAGGGGCCGCGTCGCCCGGCCAATGGGTTTGCACGGGTATATTCCCCAGATCAACCGCATCGTCTTCATGTATCACTGCTTGCACAGGGGCTTTGTTGACAAATTTTGGCCGCGTGGTCAGGGCTGCCTTTAGCATTGGCCAGCGTGACAGTGCATCGCGCAACCCGTCTGGCGGGCTGGGTGTTCTGAGGGCTGCCAGAAAGGCACCAAGCTCATCGAGGTTTTCCAGCCGTACGCCTAGCCCTGCCGCCACCCGCTCGGGCGAACCAAAAAGGTTGGCCACAACGGGCATCGGCACACGCGCCTTCTCCCGCATTGGATGATCAAAGCGTAGCACAGGCCCATGTTTCTCCAACACCGCGCGGTGCAGGGCGGTCATTTGATGATGGATTGAAACGGGCTCGGCAAGGGCTTTGAATTGGCCAGTCTCATCACACCAGTCAAGAAAACTGCGCAGGCTGGCAAAGGGGGGGAAATCGCGAATTAGTCTGCTCCTATGAGAATTGTCACGCCAGTTAACAGCAAAGAAGTCGACTTAAATTGACGATCGTCAATTTCCAAAGCTCTGCCAGCGCCTACCAAGGCAGAAAGCTGGTAT
>Ga0209345_10003905_pt1 | contig 14852 bp, 16 predicted proteins | sample Cruoilmetagenom7_FD_187294 | JGI IMG/M metagenome (GOLD analysis project Ga0209345, IMG submission 187294) | Oil polluted marine microbial communities from Coal Oil Point, Santa Barbara, California, USA - Sample 7 (SPAdes) (version 2) | ecosystem: Environmental > Aquatic > Marine > Oil seeps ... | reverse complement strand
CAACGGAGGATTGACGACAACCGCCGCAACATCCGCGACATGGATCGTGATATCGGCCGGCTCGAATCCGAACTGCGCCGGATCGAAGATGACATGGAAGACTTCCGGTATCGCGCGGTGCCGCAATCGCAGGGCTAGCACCAGCGGCGATTCCGCCGTTATCCGCGACAGACAGGGCTTTCACCTTGACCCGGCACCCCCGCCGGGCCAATGAAACCCGATATTTGCTGGCACGTCGTCCCGACACCGCCAGAAACACCGGGTCGTAAGTTCTGCAGATGATTTTTTCTGTTTTGGTATCTACTCGCCGGCTGGGCCTGGTCCTTCTTCTCGCCCTCACAGCGCTGGTTCACGGCTGCAGCCAACTCGGCGTTGGTGATGCGAACATCAAGCCGGCCCAGGCAAGCCTTCGCGCCTGTTGTACCAACATCGAGGAATATCCACTCTGGTACGTGGACATAGCGCGGTCACTTGCCCCGGCGCTGGGCACGGTCCTGAGCCATGTGTCCTGGCGCAGCGGTCATCTCAAGTCAAAGCAGGCTGCACAGGACGCCATCATGGATGGTCTGCAGCCGCTCGACATCGTTCTGGTCAGCTCCAAGGGACGGCGATCGGGCCATATCATCCCCGGCCTGTTCGGCCATGCCGCGGTCTATCTGGGCACGGAACAGGAGCTGAAACAGCTGGGAATCTGGCAGGCACCCCAGGTGCAACAACGCGCCAGGAGAATTCGAAACCGGCACGTCTTCATCGAAGCCGACGCCGCGGGCGTGCATCTCTCGAAGCCCGCCAGGGTGCTCAACACCGATGCGGTGGCAATTCTGCGGCCTCGGTTCTCCGGCACGAAGCAACGGCGCAAGACTGCGCTCGGTTTCTTCGACGCTCTGGGCATGAAGTTCGACTTCCTGTTCGATGTGGATTCGACCGATTGCACATTCTGCACCGAACTGATCCACCGGGTCATGCCGCACCTCGATCTGCCGATCATGGAAATCTACGGCGTGCGGACGATCATGCCAGACAGCGTTGCCGTGTCTGCTATCCGCAAGGAAGGCGGTCTGGCCCTTGTCGGTTACATCAAGGCTGATCGCAAGGGCTGGCGGCAGGCCTCGATGAGCGACCTGGTAACCGACATCGGTCACAACTGGGCCAGGCGTCAGCGTTAGACCGGGACGCTTGCGCCGACCGCCCCTGTTCGCCGGGTGCCACGCATGGCCAGCGGTTTCTGTCCGTAATGCTGCCGGAACGCTCTCGCGAAACCTTCCGGCGACTGGTAGCCATAACGCCGCGCCACGGCCTCGACCCGGTCCCCTTTCTGCAGATCCTGTCGCGCCAGCAAAAGCCGCCACCGGCGCAGGTAGGCCGCCGGCGTTTCGCCGACGACAGCGACAAACGTCTCCGCAAAGCGGCTCAGAGAAAGCCCGGCAATCCCCGCGAGGTCGTCATTGCGCCAGTTGCGGCCCGGATTGCCATGAATGGCGACGATCGCCCGGTTGAGCCTCGCATCCGAAAGTCCCGCCAACAGCCCCGGCTCGGTCGAGCCCGCTTCGATTTGCGCCCGCAGCAGGCGCACGACCATCACTTCGCCAAGCCGGTTGATCACCGACGCCGATCCGCAGCGTGCGGCAGCGAGTTCCGAAAGCATCAGGTTGACCAGGCTTGCCGCCTCCTGGTCCCGGGACAGATCAAAACAGATCCGGTCAGGCAAGGCAGCCAGCAGCGGATTGGAACTCCCGCCCCAATCGACTTCAGCTGAAAAACGCACGGTCTCAGCCGGCAAGTCCGACCCGACACCGGGCCGCCCGAACCAGACATGGCCCGGTCCGCCATCCTTGCCGGTTGTCACCACCAGGGTGGCAGTCCTCAACGTCGCGGGCTTCACCTCCAGGGTGAACCGCTCCATCAGCGTTGTCAGTCTGTCCATATGGCTCATATCGGTGTTTTCGTCGGTTAAATCGGATTTTCCAAACTGTAATTCCGATATTATGTTTTCACAATCCTCTCTTGAAAGGCTTTTCCATGCTCCTGCCCCGTCAGAAAACTCCCGACCTGAAACTGCCGACACTTGACCACGGCATGTTTGATCTTACCACCGATGCCTCGGAGCGCGGAACAGTCATCTGTTTCTACCGCGGCCTGCATTGCCCGATCTGCGCAAATTATCTCACCGAATTTCAAAAGCGCGTCGCCGATTTCGCCGAACGCGGCGTGGCAACCATTGCCATCAGCTCGGACGGAGAAGAGCGCACCCGCCAGATGGCCGACAAGATCGGCGCTGACAGCCTGCGTTTCGGCTATGATTTGCCGCTGGCCAAGGCGCGCGAATGGGGCCTCTACATCTCCACATCGCGCGGCAAGACCTCGATCGGCATCGAAGAGCCTGCACTGTTCTCCGAACCCGGCCTGTTCATGGTGACGCCGCAGCAGACGCTTTATTACGGATCGGTCCAGACCATGCCGTTCGTCCGTCCGCATTTCTCCGAACTGGTGAGCGCACTCGATTTCGCAATCAAGAACGACTATCCGGCACGCGGCGAATACACCGGCGCTGTGTGATCCCGGACGGCGACTGCGCTAGATCGAACGCTGATTGACCCGCAAGGAAAGCGCTTCGGCGCTTTCCACCCGCTCGGAGTAGCGATCAACCAGATACTCTGCCCGCCCGCGGGTCAGCAGCGTGAACTTCATCAGCTCTTCCATCACATCGACCATGCGGTTGTAATAGGGAGACGGCCGCATCCGGCCCTCATCGTCAAACTCCGCAAAGGCCTTGGGAACCGATGACTGGTTGGGGATGGTGATCATCCGCATCCAGCGGCCCAGGACGCGCATCTGGTTGAGCGTGTTGAAGCTCTGCGATCCGCCACTGACCTGCATCAGCGCCAGGGTCCGCCCCTGGGTTGGCCGCACACCACCGATCGGCGCCAGCGGCAACCAGTCGATCTGCGTCTTCATCACGCCGGTCATCGCGCCATGACGCTCCGGCGAGCACCAGACTTGGGCTTCCGACCAGAGCGACAATTCCCGCAATTCCTGAACCTTCGGATGCTCTTCCGCTTCATCCGAAACCAGAGGCAGTCCTGCTGGGTAATAGATCCTGACCTCGGCGCCAAGCGCTTCCAGCACTCGCCTTGCCTCGTGGGTGAGAAACCGCGAATAGGACCGTGCCCGCAGCGATCCATAGAGCATCAGAACCCTGGGCGGATGGTCTGGTTCGCCTGGCAGGCAAAGCGTATCGGTCTCGGGACGATGGAAGCTGTCCGCCTCGATATTTGGCAGGTCCTTGGTCATGGTGCGGTGATCACCTCACCGTCTTCCTTGGTGTAGGTAGCGCCCGGAGCAACATCCAGTAGCGCAAAAACCGCCTCCGATGGACGGCACAGCGCCACGCCTTTCGCGGTGCAGACAATCGGCCGGTTGACCAGAACCGGATGCTCAATCATCGCGTCCAGTATGGCGTCGTCACTGACGCCGGGATCTGTGAGGCCCAGCTCCTCGGCGGGAGACTTGGACACCCTCAATGCCTCGCGGGGCGTCAACCCGGCAGCCGCGAACAGCGCCTGCAACTGCCCGCGGGTCCAGCCTGTTTTCAGATATTCGACAATGACAGGTTCGCCGGCAAAGGCCCTGATGATTTCAAGAACATTGCGGGAGGTTCCGCAACCGGGATTGTGATGAATGACAATGCTCATGATCGTCTCCTCGACCTTTGACTTCGATAGAAGCCCCGATTAACCCAAGCCGCCGCGCAACGCCAGAAATATATCAAGATTTCTTGATTGATTAAGTCGACACCTGCCCGAAAGACGTAACTCAAGCCCCGGCACGGGCTACCCCGCCGCTCTCGGGCACGCGAAAATTGTTTACCCCATTCACCCCTGCCATCTTGATTGCACGCTCTATCGGTTCCAAAAGGTTATCAGCACAAAGGAGCCGAGTATGAGCATTGATCTGACCAGCAAGACTGCATTGATCACCGGCGCCAGCCGCGGCATCGGCGAGGCAGCAGCCCGCATTCTCGCCGGATACGGTGCAAATGTCGTCCTTGCCGCGCGATCGGCGACCGACATCGAACGCATTGCAGCCGAAATCGGCGACAAGGCGCTGGCTGTCACCTGCGATGTGGCGCAATACAGCGACGTCGAAAACGCGGTCAAAAAGGCAGTCGATCACTTCGGCAGCCTCGACATTCTGGTCAACAATGCCGGCATGATCGATCCCATCGCCCGGCTTGAGGATTCCGACCCCGAAGCCTGGGGCCAGGTCGTCGATATCAATCTCAAGGGCGTCTATTACGGCCTGCGCACCGCCATCCCCATCATGAAACGGCAGGGCGGCGGCGTGATCATCAACATATCTTCGGGTGCAGCCGTCGCCGCACTGGAGGGCTGGAGCCACTATTGCGCCACCAAGGCTGCGGTACTGTCGTTGACCCGCCTGGTTCACAGGGAGAGCATTGACGACAATATCCGCGTTGTCGGTCTTTCGCCCGGGACCGTGGCAACCGACATGCAGCGCTCGATCAAGGATTCCGGCATCAACCCGGTCAGCCAGCTCAACTGGGCAAATCATATTTCAGCCGATTGGGTGGGAGAGGCCGTTGCCTGGCTGGCCACCGATGCCGGCAGACCCCATGACGGCGGCGATTTTTCTCTCAAGACCGAGGAAGCCCGACGGGCTGTCGGGCTGATCGCCTGATAGCCGCTGAAAATCACTGATCCCGCGTCTATGCCTGTTCTTCCGCATTGCCCTGCGGCCGCAATCCGTCGAGAAACAGCGTTTCGAGATATCGCGCCGCATCCTCGAAACGGCCGGCCGCACCGCTATCGGGGCCGAGTATGACCTGAACCTGGACATCGAAGTCGGCATAGTGCTGCGTGGTCGACCAGATCGAGAAAATCAGGTGCCGGGGATCGACCGGATTGATCTTCCCCTGCTTCATCCAGCCGCGCAGGACTTCGGCTTTTTCCTCGACCAGCGGCTTGAGTTCACTTTCGAGCAGCCGTTTGATCCGCGGCGCACCCTGCAGGATCTCGTTGGCAAACAGCCGGCTTTCGCGCGGAAAGTCCCGCGCCATCTCGAGTTTGCGGCGAATGTAGGATTGCAGTTCCGGCAGCGGATCACCAACGGCATCAAGCTCTTGCAGCGGCTCTAGCCACTTGTCGAGCAGGCGCGCGATCAACGCTTCGTAGATATCCTGCTTGCGCCGGAAATAGTAAAGCAGGTTGGGCTTGGACATGCCGGCATGCTCGGCGATCCGGTCGATTGTAGCCCCGCGAAACCCGTGCACTGAAAACTCTTCGAGAGCAGCATCAAGGATGCGTTCCTCATTCTCCATCTGAATGCGAGTCTTGCGTTGGGTTTCTGTGGCCCTTGCCTTCAAGTCATGCGCTCCATTTCATTCCCACGACTGGCAACAAACCATAACACCCAAGCTCTTGCGCACAACGCGGAATTTGCCTTGACCGGGTGATTGACCCTGATAGAGTTTTATCAAACAGTCAATATTTCGCAACACAGTCTGTCAGCGGATACAAGTCACTCAAGTGACGCTTGACGGAAAGATCGGGAACTCAATGCGTCAGGAGGCGCGCCAGCCATGTCAAACCGGCTCAACACATCACCCAACGACCTACGTGCCTTCTGGATGCCGTTTACCGCCAACCGGCAGTTCAAGCAGAACCCGCGCATGCTGGTTGCTGCAAAGGACATGCACTTCACCGCGTCCGATGGCCGCCAGATTCTCGACGGCACCGCAGGCCTGTGGTGCGTCAACGCCGGTCATTGCCGCCCGAAGATTACCGAGGCGATCGCACAACAGGCCGGTGAGCTGGATTATGCACCGGCCTTCCAGATGGGCCATCCGAAGGCCTTTGAACTGGCCAATCGCCTGGTCGATATTGCACCCGATGGCATGAACCATGTGCTGTTCACCAACTCCGGTTCCGAGTCGGTCGAGACCGCGCTGAAGGTGGCGCTGGCCTATCACCGGGTTAAGGGCGACGGCTCCCGCACCCGCCTCATCGGCCGCGAGCGCGGCTATCACGGCGTCAACTTCGGCGGCATTTCCGTCGGCGGCATCGTCTCCAACCGCAAGATGTTCGGCACGTTGCTGACCGGCGTCGACCATATGCCGCACACGCATTTGCCCGCGCAGAACGCCTTTACCAAGGGCCAGCCAGAGCATGGTGGCGACCTTGCCAGCGAACTCGAGCGCATCGTCACCCTGCATGATGCCTCGACCATCGCCGCTGTCATCGTCGAACCTGTTGCAGGCTCCACCGGCGTGCTGATCCCGCCGAAGGGCTACCTCAAGAAACTGCGCGAGATCTGCACCAAGCACGGCATCCTGCTTATTTTCGATGAAGTCATCACCGGCTTCGGCCGCCTCGGTTCGCCCTTTGCCGCCCAGCACTACGATGTCATGCCGGACATGATCACATCCGCCAAGGGCCTGACCAACGGCGTCATCCCGATGGGCGCGGTGTTTGTCACCTCCGAGATCCATGACGCCTTCATGCAGGGCCCCGAGCACATGATCGAGTTCTTCCACGGCTATACCTATTCGGGCAATCCGATCGCGTCGGCCGCGGCACTGGCAACGCTCGACACCTACAAGGAAGAGGGCCTGCTCACCCGCGCCGCCGAACTGTCCCCGTACTGGGAAGAACAGCTGCATTCGCTGAAGGATTGCCCGCATGTCATCGACATCCGCAATACCGGCCTGATCGGCGCCATCGAGCTCGACCCGATTGCCGGCGAGCCGACAAAGCGCGCCTTCTCGGCCTTCCTCAAGGCCTATGACGACGGGCTGCTGATCCGCACCACCGGCGACATCATTGCGCTCTCCCCGCCGCTGATCATCTCCAAGGACCAGATCGACGAATTGTTTGAAAAACTGCGCATAGTGCTCAAAGGAATAGCGTAACCATGCAGATCATTGAAAACGCCATTGGCGGCAAGCTGACGATTTCCGGCTCCGATCGCCGGTCCAAGGTCTTCAATCCAGCTACCGGCGAGCAGATTGCGGAATTGCCCCTGTCGACTGTCGAGGAAATCAACGCCGCCGTGGCAAACGCCAAGGCTGCCCAGCCGGCCTGGGGTGCCATGCCGCCGCTCAAGCGTGCCCGCTACATGTTCAAGTTCAAGGAACTGCTCGACCGTCACGCCGCCGACATCGCCCGCGAAATCTCGCGCGAGCACGGCAAGACCCATGACGATGCGCTGGGCGAAGTCACCCGCGGCATCGAGGTCGTGGAATTCGCCTGCGGCATCCCCAACCTGCTCAAGGGTGATTTCTCCCGCAATGTCGGCCCCGGGATCGATTCAATCGCCGACCGCCAGCCATTGGGCGTTGTTGCCGGCATCACCCCGTTCAACTTCCCGGCCATGGTGCCGATGTGGATGTACCCGATCGCCATTGCCTGCGGAAACACCTTCGTGCTCAAGCCATCCGAGCGCGATCCGTCAGCGCCGATGCTGGCCTGGAAGCTGTTCCAGGAAGCCGGATTCCCGGACGGCGTTCTCAACATCGTTCATGGCGACAAGCTTGCCGTCGACACGCTGCTTGATCACCCCGACGTCAAGGCTGTGAGCTTCGTCGGCTCCACCCCGATCGCCGAATATGTCTATTCGCGCGGCACCGCCAACGGCAAGCGCGTGCAGGCTTTGGGCGGTGCCAAGAACCACATGGTGATCATGCCCGACGCCGACATGGACCAGGCAGCCGACGCGCTGATGGGCGCAGGCTACGGCTCCGCCGGCGAACGCTGCATGGCTATCTCGGTCGCCGTGCCGGTGGGCGAGAAAACCGCCGACGCGCTTGTGGCCAAGCTCAAGCCGCGGGTCGAGGCACTGAAGATCGGCCCGGCCACCGACGACACGGCCGAAATGGGCCCGGTGGTCACCAAGCAGCACCAGGAAAAGGTGCTCGGCTACATCGACCAGGGCGTCAAGGAAGGCGCTGAACTGGTGGTCGACGGCCGTGGTTTCTCGCTGCAGGGCTACGAGAACGGCTACTTTGTCGGCGGCACGCTGTTTGACCGCGTCACCACCGACATGAGCATCTACAAGGAAGAAATCTTCGGCCCCGTGCTCTCCGTGGTCCGCGCCGGTACCTTCGATGATGCCGTGCAGATGATCAACGACCATGAATACGGCAACGGCACCGCGATCTTCACCCGCGACGGTGATGCCGCCCGCGCCTTCTCCGATTCCATCGAGGTCGGCATGGTCGGCGTCAACGTACCGATCCCGGTGCCGGTCGCCTATCACTCCTTCGGTGGATGGAAGCGCTCGCTGTTCGGCGATCACTCGATCTACGGTCCGGAAGGCGTCCGCTTCTACACCCGTCTGAAAACCATCACCACGCGGTGGCCCAACGGCATCAAGTCAGGCGCAGTCTTTACCTTCCCGAGCTGAGCGGGAGTTGCAGATCACCGTCCCGGATCTGTTCCGGGACGGCTTTAAAAGAAGATAAAACCGACCAGACCAGAGGAACCGATCATGTCCGCACCCGCAGCAAATCTTCGTATCAACGCCGACCGGCTTTGGGATTCGCTCATGGAGATGGCCAAGATCGGGCCTGGCGTCGCCGGCGGCAACAACCGCCAGACCCTGACCGACGAGGACGGCGAAGGCCGCAAGCTGTTCCAGCGCTGGTGTGAGGATGCCGGCATGACAATGGGCGTCGACACCATGGGCAACATGTTCATGACCCGGCCCGGAACCGACCCCGACGCGCTGCCGGTCTATGTCGGCAGCCACCTCGACACACAGCCCACCGGCGGCAAATATGACGGCGTTCTCGGCGTTCTTGCAGGGCTTGAACTGGTCCGCACGCTCAATGATCTCGACATCAAGACAAAGCACCCCATCGTGGTGGTCAACTGGACCAACGAGGAAGGCACCCGCTTCGCCCCGGCGATGCTGGCTTCCGGCGTCTTCGCCGGCATCCACGAGCAGGACTGGGCCTATGACCGGGTCGATGCCAAGGGCAAGCGCTTCGGCGACGAGCTGGTCCGCATCGGCTGGAAGGGCGACGAGGAAGTCGGTGCCCGCAAGATGCATGCCTTGTTTGAACTGCACATCGAGCAGGGCCCGATCCTCGAGGCCCAGGGCAAGGACATCGGTGTCGTCACCCACGGTCAGGGCCTGCGCTGGATCCAGTGCACCGTCACCGGCAAGGAAAGCCACACCGGCTCGACCCCGATGCCGATGCGCAAGAATGCCGGTCGCGGCCTGGCCCAGATCACCGAACTGGTGCACCAGACCGCCATGGAAAACGCCCCCAACGCCGTGGGCGCCATCGGCCATATCGACGTCTATCCCAATTCCCGCAACATCATCCCCGGCAAGGTGGTTTTCACCATCGACTTCCGCAGCCATGAGCTCGACCGGATGAACGGAATGGTCGACCGGCTGATGGCCGAGGCGCCGAAACTCTGCGATGCGCTGGGCGTTAGCTTCGAGGCCGAAATCGTCGGCCAGTTCGACCCGCCGGAATTCGACCACGGCTGCGTCAAGGCCGTCCGCGATGCCGCCGAACGGCTGGGCTACTCGCACATGGACATCATCTCCGGCGCCGGTCACGATGCCTGCTGGATCAACCGCGTGGCGCCGACCGCCATGGTCATGTGCCCCTGCGTCGACGGACTGTCGCACAACGAGGCGGAAGACATTTCCAAGGAATGGGCCACCGCAGGCGCCGACGTGCTGATGCATGCAGTGGTCGAAACTGCAGGAGTTGTGGAGTGAACGAATATCATTTTCTGGTCAAAGGGTCTGCGTCGGAGCCTTATGAAGTTTGGATCTCCAAAAAAGGTTCGAACTTAACGGCAACATGCACATGTGCAGCCGGAAAAAATGGTACCTACTGCAAGCACCGGTTTAGACTGCTCCAAGGAGATGACACCGGAGTTATCGATGGTGACATCACCAAAATAAGTGAATTGCCTTCACTATTGGTTGGCACAGATGTCGAGAAAGCCATGACCCAAGTCGCTGAAGCAGAGCTCGAATATGAGATGGCCAAGAAAAAAGTCTCAACATCGAAAAAGGCTTTAGCGAGAGTATTGGCAAATTGAGAACAGGGCCACGAAAATGACCTCATCAGCCAAAGTCCTGCCGCTTGAGGCAAGTGACGAGAGCCAACTTCGCATAGACCTTGCAGCCGCATTGCGATTGGCGGCCTATTACGACTGGCACGAGGGCGTCGCCAATCACTTCTCTGCCGCCGTCTCGCCCGACGGCAGGAAATTCCTGATCAATCCGCGCTGGAAGCATTTTTCCCGCGCCAAGGCCAGTGAACTGCTTCTCATCGACGCCGATGATCCCGACACGATGAACCGCCCAGATGCGCCCGACCCCTCGGCCTGGTCGATCCACGGCGCCATCCACCGCCGCGTCCCGCATGCCCGCGTGGCGCTGCATCTTCACCCGCCGCACGCCACAGCCCTTGCCGGGCTGAAAGATCCCTCCATCAAGCCGATCGACCAGACCACGGCACGCTTCTTCAACCGCCTGGCGATGGACATGGATTTCGGCGGCATCGCCAATGACGAGGCCGAGGGCGAGCGCATCGCGGCCTCCATCGGCAACTATTCCAACGTCATGATGGCCAACCACGGCGTCACCACGGTGGCCCGCACGGTGGCTGAAGCCTTCGACGCCATGTACCATCTCGAGCGCGCTGCGCGGACCATGGTGCTGGCCTATTCGACCGGCCAGCCGCTCAACGTGATGAACGACGAGCTGGCTGAATCCGTGGCGCGCGAATGGGACGTCTACAAGGACGCGGAATTCTCGCACTTCGAGGAAATGAAACAGGTGCTTGACCGCGAGAACCCCGGCTACGCCGACTAGACCAGCAGTATCTTTGAAAAGGCCGCACCAAGACGGCTGATCAGAACAAAATTTGGAACAGCAAGAGGATGTGCATCATGAGCACCACCGTCATCAAGAACGGAACCATCGTCACCGCCGACCTGACCTACAAGGCGGACGTGCTGATCGAGGGCGGCGTTATCACCGCCATTGGCCCCAACCTGGTCGGCGAAAAGTCGCTCGACGCCACCGGCTGCTACGTCATGCCGGGCGGCATTGATCCGCACACCCATCTCGAAATGCCGTTCATGGGCACCTATTCGACCGACGATTTCGAAAGCGGCACCCGCGCGGCACTGGCCGGCGGAACCACCATGGTGATCGACTTCGCCCTGCCATCGCCGGGTCAGTCACTGCTCGAAGCAATCACCATGTGGGACAACAAGTCGACCCGCGCCCATTGCGACTACTCGTTCCATATGGCGATCACCTGGTGGGGTGAGCAGGTGTTCAACGAGATGGAAACGGTGGTCAAGGAAAAGGGCATCACCACCTTCAAGCACTTCATGGCCTACAAGGGCGCGCTGATGGTTGATGATGACGAGCTGTATTCCTCGTTCAGCCGCGTCGGTGAACTCGGCGGCATCGCCATGGTCCACGCCGAAAACGGCGACGTGGTGGCGCAACTGCAGCAGAAACTGCTGGCCGAGGGCAACAATGGTCCCGAAGCCCACGCCTATTCCCGTCCTGCAGAGGTAGAAGGCGAAGCCACCAACCGCGCCATCATGATCGCCGACATGGCAGGCACTCCGCTCTACGTCGTGCACACATCCTGCGAGCAGAGCCACGAAGCCATCCGCCGCGCCCGCCAGAAGGGCATGCGCGTCTGGGGCGAGCCGCTGATCCAGCATCTGACGCTGGACGAGAGCGAATACGCCAATCCTGATTGGGACCATGCCGCACGCCGGGTGATGAGCCCGCCATTCCGCAACAAGATGCATCAGGATTCGCTCTGGGCAGGCCTGTCGGCAGGCTCGCTGCAGGTGGTCGCAACCGACCATTGCGCCTTCTCCACCGAACAGAAGCGTTTCGGCGTTGGCGATTTCACCAAGATCCCCAATGGCACCGGCGGTCTCGAAGACCGCATGCCGATGCTCTGGACCTATGGCGTCGCCACCGGCCGGCTGACGATGAACGAGTTCGTCGCCGTCACCTCGACCAACATCGCCAAGATCCTCAATTGCTACCCGAAAAAGGGTGCGGTGCTGGTTGGCGCCGATGCCGACCTGGTGGTCTGGGATCCGGAAAAGTCCAAGACCATTTCCGCCAAGTCGCAGCAGTCGGCGATCGATTACAACGTCTTCGAAGGCAAGCAGGTCAAGGGCCTGCCGCGCTACACGCTGACCCGCGGCCGGGTTGCCATCGACGACGGCGAGGTCAGGCCGCAGGAAGGCCACGGCCAGTTCGTTGCACGCGAACCGGTCACGCCGACCAACAAGGCGCTGTCGACCTGGAAGGAAGTCTCTTCCCCACGCAAGGTTGAGCGCACAGGCATTCCCGCAACCGGGGTATAATGGCATGGTACTTGCCAGTACCAGTTCGGGTACTGGCAAGGGCTGACAAAACGGAATTCCCGGGGGAACACAATGAAACAAAAAGCAGCAACACATGCCTGAAATTGTCATCTCTGCCCAAAATCTGGACCTCACCTTCGAGACCAATGACGGCCCGGTTCATGCGCTGAAAGACATCACGCTTGATATTGCCGAGGGCGAATTCGTTTCGCTGATCGGTCCATCCGGCTGCGGCAAGACCACTCTTCTTCGGGTGATCGCCGACCTTGAAAAACCCACCGGCGGCACAGTGTCGATCAACGGCATGACACCGGAGCAGGCACGCCTCGCCCGCGCCTATGGCTACGTGTTCCAGCAGGCAGCGCTGCTGCCCTGGCGTACCATCGAGGACAACATCTCCCTGCCGCTCGAGGTCATGGGGCTCGACAAGGCGACGCGTACGGGCCGGATCAAGAGCAATCTGGAGCTGGTCAATCTGGCAGGCTTCGAGAAGAAGTTCCCCTGGCAGCTTTCCGGCGGCATGCAGCAGCGTGCCTCCATCGCCCGGGCGCTCGCGGTCGAGCCGGCAATGCTGCTGATGGACGAGCCGTTCGGCGCGCTTGACGAGATTGTTCGCGACCACTTGAACGAGCAGCTTCTCAAGCTCTGGGCCAAGACCAAGAAGACCGTGGTCTTCGTCACCCACTCGATCCCGGAGGCGGTGTTCCTGTCGACCAAGATCGTGGTGATGAGCCCGCGTCCCGGCCGCATTCACGAAATCATCGATTGTGACCTGGGATCCGACCGGCCGCTCGACATCCGCGAAACGCCGGAATTCCTCAAGATCGCCCATCAGGTCCGTGAAGGCCTGAAAGCCGGACACAGCTATGATGAATAGCGCGCTCCAACAGCAGCCAAGCCCGCTGGCGCTGCGCTTTGCCACCGCATCTGATCTGCCCGTGTGCGCGGCGATCATCAATGACTACATCGACGCCACGGAATGGCTGCCGCGGACCATCGACCGCGAAGCTGTTGATGCACTGTTCGTCCCGTCGCTGCTCGAAAGCCGCACCATGTTTGTGGTCGAGGAGCACGGCGAAATCCTCGGCTACCTGTCGATGTGTGACGACGGCTTTGTTCCCGCGCTCTATCTGCGGCCCGCCGCGCGCGGCAAGGGCGTCGGAAAGATGCTGCTCGACGCGGCCAAGGCAGCCCACCCCGACGGTCTTGAACTCACCGTGTTCGAACGCAATGTCGACGCCCTGCGCTTTTACGAGCGCGAGGGCTTTCAGGAAGACCCCGGCCGTCGCGACACCACCACCGATGAGGGCATCCCGACACTGTGGATGTGCTGGCAGGGAGGCGCCCGATGAGCCCTTCGCTGATGCTCTGGCTGGCCGGAATCATGGCAATCTTCATGGCCGCCGCAAGCAGCCTCCGGGTTTACGTCGACCGGCCGTCTGTCTGGCTGCTGGTGTTCGCCATCACGCTTTACACCGCGGGCAATCTGATGATGGTCCGGGTGATGCGCGAAAGCGGGCTGGCCGTCGCCATGTCATTGTCCGCCGTGCTGCAACTGGTACTGATCAACATGATCGGACTGCTGATTTTCGGCGAGCGCCCGTCAACCATGCAGATCGGCGGCATTGTCCTCGGGATCGTCGCCGTCAGCATGATCGTCTGGCCTCAAGGGAGGCAGGGATGAACGAGAAAAGCTTCATAAAGGATCGCCTGATCCCCGTCGGCTCGATCCTCCTGGTGATCATCATCGCCTGGTACTTCGCAGCCTTTACGATGAACGCGCCGTTCCAGCGTGATTTTGACCGCCGTGCAGGCGAGACCCGCACCGCCACCGAATTCCTGATGAAGACGATGAGCCAGCCGAAACCGACCATGCCGGCGCCGCATCAGGTTGCCGCCAACCTGTGGAAGAACACGTTCACGGTCAAACCCTGGTCCAAGCGCAGCCTGGTCTATCATTCCTGGGTCACGCTTTCGGCAACATTGCTCGGCTTTGCCATGGGCACCGCGCTCGGCGTGGTCATCGCCATCGGCATCGTCCATATCCCGGCCCTCGACCGCTCGTTCCTGCCCTGGATCATCGCCTCGCAGACGATCCCCATCCTGGCGATTGCGCCGATGATCATCGTGCTGCTGTCGGCCATCGGCATTACCGGGCTGCTGCCCAAGGCGCTGATTTCGACCTACCTGTCGTTCTTCCCGGTCGCTGTCGGCATGGTCAAGGGCCTGCGTTCGCCCGACGTGCTGCATCTCGACCTGATGCGGACCTACTCGGCCAACAAGCTGCAGACGCTGTGGAAGCTGCGCATCCCGGCTTCGGTCCCCTTCTTCTTCACCTCGATGAAGGTGGCGATCGCCGCAAGCCTGATCGGTGCCATTGTCGGTGAATTGCCGACTGGTGCCGTTGCTGGCATCGGCTCGAAACTGCTGGCCGGTTCCTACTACAGCCAGACT
>Ga0209345_10003903_pt1 | contig 14867 bp, 13 predicted proteins | sample Cruoilmetagenom7_FD_187294 | JGI IMG/M metagenome (GOLD analysis project Ga0209345, IMG submission 187294) | Oil polluted marine microbial communities from Coal Oil Point, Santa Barbara, California, USA - Sample 7 (SPAdes) (version 2) | ecosystem: Environmental > Aquatic > Marine > Oil seeps ... | reverse complement strand
TTTATGAATATAATGCCGCTCAGCACGCGGCGGTCATCGACGCGCGGGACACCATGGCTCTTTGGGAAATAGGAGCGACTGTACCGTCTGATCTTGGCTCGGCCGGTAAAGGTTGCTCATAAAAACCACCTCAATTTGGGAGTTTGGATCATACCGGCCAGATTGCCTCGAGTGGATTAATGGGTGCTGAGTCTAGATTTGAGGTCGCTATCTGTCGTGACCTTTTATTTGCGCGTTCGCACAACCGATATGCCGTTCTGACGCATCAAACGAAATACGCAGCGATGCCCAACGTCCAAGCCAACTTCCTTCAGTTCCTCTGGCATAGGTGGCCGACCGTAAATGCCCAGGTTCAGACGGAACTGTTCTTTGATGTGCGCCAAGGTGACCAGATCGGATCGCTGTCTGCTGCTGGAAGTGCGTTTGCGAAATGCCCGCAAACCCGGCCTTATGTATCAAACGCACCAAGCTATTCGTCGTCGCGCTCAAAACTGTCGTGAATTTCAGTAACGGTGTAGCCCTTGATTTCACCATCCATGCGAGTGGCGTAGATATCCACGACAAAGACCATCGCAAACGGGTTGTCCTTGCCTTGTAGCATCTTCTCCTTCAGCCCTTGGATGCTTTGCCTAAAATAGACAGGCAGCACCTTGTCTGAAATATCAGGCACACGCCCCCTGTCGCCAGTGCGGCCTTTTTCCTTGCCGGGGCCGCGATTTGCTTGCTCAAGAAAAAGCATCACCTCTGAGCGTATCTTGTCGTCTTGATCCTCATCCTCGGGCTTTTTCGGTGCAGGCAGGGCCAGCGCCTTGTCTATGTTGACTGACGCCTTGTTCAGTTCAGCTTCATCGAATTTGTATTCAACAACTGTCTTCTTTTCACCGTCAGTTTTTTCATACCTGGCTTGCTTGATGCCAAGCCTTGCGCCCGTCTTTCCGACCAACGGTCGTGTGAACTCTTGGAGGTCGGCGGCATCCTCTTTGGACGGTGCTTCGAGCAATTTTGTGTCCTTGCCCCATCCAGTGAAATAGCTGATGCCGCGCCAAACGCGATTGGCAAAATCGGTCACGATCATGCCGCCATCCATCATGGCAATGCCGCCCATCATAACACCGAGAGGCGCGATCTCGGCTATGACTGACCCGGTTTCGAGCTTGGTCACAAAGAGACGGGGCGCATCATCCGAACCGCTACGATAGTGGCGCTCATAAATGCGAGAAAGGGCCGCGAAGCTGTCCGCCAAGTCAGTCAGTTCAACTGGCTGGCCGGGATCAAGCGTGATGATCAGCCTGTCGCCTTCCTCTTTCACGTCATAAGAAACCATTTCAGAGCCTCAATTCTGTGACCTCAATTGCAGCCATACATTGTAGAAAGAAAGCCATCGTAAACACACCACGGCTAATCTTGTTTGCAATGTTTTTTTCGTTCTCTTGAACGCCTATTTTCTCAAGTAAATCAGATAATTGGACGTAAGTCAGACCCTTTCTTTTCAACTCCGAGCGAAGCAGGTTTTTCGCCCGATCTGACCATTCCGCGTCCGTTTGTGCCTTTGGCATTCTATTACCTCAGTGGATAAAACCCTATTTATAGGGATATGGCCCTTATAATGATGACGTGTAAACCCTATTTATAGGGTATAGACATCATAGGTAATGAAAATGGCACAGCACCTCCTCCTTTCAGCAGCATCTCGGACGCTTTCCCTGCGTTCGATTTACAAAGCTGGCGAAGATGCGGCCTATGAGACGTTTTGCCAGATGCGCTGGCCTGAGACAGACGGTGAAGCCGTTTGCCCGTGCTGCGGCTTCGATGAAGCCTACAAGATCACCACGCGCCGCAAGTTCAACTGCAAGGCGTGTCACCACCAGTTCAGCGTGACCAGCGGCACAATCTTTGCATCGCGCAAGATGGACTTCGTTGACCTGCTGGCCGCGATCTGCATCATCGTGATGTCAGCGGATGAAGCGTCACACTGGGATGAATTGCACTTGGGCTACCACGTTGACCGCGTGAACCACTCCGAGATTTACAGCGACCATGGCAAGCACACAAACATGGTTGAGTCTATTTTCTCACGTCTACGCAACATGGTGCAAGGCCAGCACCACCACGTATCACCGTGGCGCGCCGTCGCCAATGTCGGGATCAGCGGCTCGGACGTGCGCGATATGCTGCTGGAGGCGGTCGAGACGCGCTTCGGCACCTTCCGTGCGCCAGGGGTCATCGAGGTCTTGACCGACACCGGCAGCGCCTACACGGCAAAGGAAACCCGCATCTTTGCCCGTCAGCTTGGGTTGAAACCCTGCTTCACACCGGTGGCCAGCCCGCAATCCAACGGCATGTCGGAAGCCTTCGTCAAGACGCTCAAGCGCGACTACGTCCGCGTGAACCCTTTGCCTGATGCGGAAACCGTTCTGAGATTGATAGGAGACTGGATCGAAGACTATAACGAAAACCATCCACACAGCGGTCTGAAATGGAAATCGCCTCGCGAGGTCATCAGGGCCAAAACCGAAACCGCTTAGGGGTCCGGTGAAATGGGGGCTGGATCATCTTCGATGAGGCTTAAATCCTCTTTCGACACCACGTCCCTCTCTCGTTTTGCTGTGATCCACTTGTTCAGCGTCGACATGCCGACACCCAGATCGTCAGCCACCTGCCTGCGTGTAAGCCCACTGGTCAACGCGATCCGCACAGCGTCCTTGCGAAATTCGTCCGCTTCAGTCCCATAGTTCGTCTCTTTTGCTGCAGGAAAGGCTATCAAAGGAGCGGCATCAAACCGCGACAGGTTCATCAGGCGCTCAAGTTATCCATATAACTGGGAACAGGTTCCTCCGGAAAACGCAGCACGACTCACAGAATCGTGGAAACTACAGCTGGTAAGCAATGGAGCCAAGGTTCTTCACACTCACCGTTTTCGCGCTTGACCTGCCCGTCGCCGTGCCATAAACGGCCCCGGTCTGGCGGAGTAGCTCAGGTGGTTAGAGCAGCGGAATCATAATCCGCGTGTCGGGGGTTCAAGTCCCTCCTCCGCTACCACAAAAATCCCAATAATCTCGACGACTTCCTCCTATATAGGGTCACGGGTGCCGGACCGAAATCGTTCTGGGGCGGCGCCGGGGTGGCAGATTGCGAGCGCTGTCCAGTGAGACCGTTGGTGGACGATTCCTGAAACCTGACCGGTTGTCGAAACTGTGGAGCGCCCCCCGCTGAGTGATCCATGTTAGTGCATGGTCGGCCTCTGGTCTATCGGGACGCTGCTTTCGGTAGTGGGTCAGGGTCAACATTGTCGGACATGGTGGCGGAATCGCAAACAGCAGCGCGACGACGACGGAGAGGCCTACACTTGGTCGAAAACTACTTTGCAAAGGTCACGGAGCTCAGAGGCATATCAGCGCGCTATGACAGGACGGACGCCAGCGACACCCCGTGTTGGGACCTCGCAGCCATATTGATCGCTTCAAGGTGATTGCCCACAGGGCCCAATCGAATATATAAAATCACGCGTATTCCGCCCAATGTGACGCGACGTTTTTCACATTCCGGCCCGATTCACCACCTACCCCTGATCACCTATGCGGGACACATTTTGGCGTGCCCGACCCGCGATGGAGACGGAGGTGACATGACACATTGGACCCTGAATCACAGGAAGGAAATCGACCGGCTCTACGCACTGGACTACGGCGACCGGATCGAGTTCGCCTTCCGTTTGATCCTGTCGGCCTCAAGCGCAGTCATCCACATGAACTACACGAACATGACGCTGGCACTGATCTGGTTGCAGGGATTCATTGCCGCGCATCTACTATATTTCGTCGTGCTCACAACGCGCCCCGCTGAGGCGACCGCACGGGATACCTTACTGGCCGGCCTCATATTCCTCGTGCTGCTCTGCGCCTTTATCTGGTTCCCAGTCTACATGATCGCGCAGGACGACATGGCCGTGCGCATGTCCGGGATCGCGGGAATTGGCGCGCTGCTGATGTTCCTGATCCAGCGCAGCGACACGATGAAATGGATGGTCCTGAGCGAGATCGCCCTGGTCACGCTGGCCGTCGGCTTTGTCCTGCTGCGTGAAATGCAGGCGATGCAGGATGTCGGCGCCCGCCTCGTCACCGGATTTGCAGGCGTCACGCTGATCTCTTATTTCACCCGCACCATACTGGATCATCGTCTGCGCCGGCTGGCCGCAGAGGCCGCCGCCAATCGGTCGGTGCAGGCCCAGAGGATGGAAGCTGTCGGTCAGCTGGCCGGCGGTGTCGCGCATGATTTCAACAACATCCTGACCGCCGTGACCGGTAACCTCGATCTCTACGACGCCGTCCAAGACCCCGAAGAGCGTCGCCAATTCATCGCTGAGGCCCGCCAGTCCGCCGACCGCGCCGCCGGCCTTGTCGGCCAATTGCTGGCCTATTCGCGCAAGACCACCCTGACCGTCGCGGATCATGACATGAGTGAGGTGTTCGCCCGGATCAACGTGCTCAGCCGCGGCCTTCTGCCCAGCTCCGTCGCCCTGCACATCGCGCCTCCGTCGGAGCCGCTATTGGTTCGCGTCGATCAAAACCAGTTGATCACGGCCATGATCAACCTGATGATCAATGCCCGGGATGCGCTCGCCGGGGCGGGCCACCTCTCCATCAGTGCAACGCCCGAACGGCTGGACCACGCGACCCCCATGCTGGACGGCGCGCTGCTGGAGGCCGGTTGCTACGTCCGGATCGCGATCTGCGACGACGGTCCCGGCATTCCACGCGACATCCTGCGCCGGGTGACCGAACCGTTTTTCACCACGAAGGGTATCGGCGAAGGCTCCGGTCTGGGCCTGTCCATGGTCGAAGGCTTCGCGCGGCAATCTCATGGCGGGCTGACTATCTCCACCTCGCCCGACGGCACCGAGGCGGCGCTCTGGCTGCCCTGCGCGCGTCAGCTGGCCGCCCGCGTCGCCGATGACCAAAGTCTCGCCGGATTGAGAGCGGTGGTAGCCCAGAGAATGCCAATCTGAAGACGCTTCTGGCTGAACAGATGCTGGATCTGGCTGCAATGACGGATCGGGTTTCAAAAAAGTGGTAGGCCCGCCGTGAAGCGTGAAACCGTCGCGTATCTTTGGGCCGAACATGGCCTGTCGGAACGGCAGGCCTGCCACAGCACAAAAAATCCACTACACTTCCGGCGGCGTGAATACCCGGTGTCTGACTAAGCGGTTGCTTCGCGCAGCGTCACTCATCTCGCACCATCCCGTCGATTTCAGCATAAATGGATTGGACGACGATCACCGGCATGTCCGGATGCTGTGACAACAGCTGCGCTTCGTCCGGACGAGCTGGACGCGCATGCATCTGCGTGCTGGCACGTTTGTAATCTGTCATTCCATAGGACGCATAGACCGCGCTCACCGAGCCCATAGCCTCTCGCCGCTCCGGGAATTCCCTGAAGCGGGAGGCATCATGAAAGAGGACGCCGAAAGACAGCGGCACCCCATCCGCAAAGGACCGTCTACGGGTTGCGATTATCGCCGCAGCGGGGCTGAAGTTTAATGCGAATGCGACCCTGTCTGACGCCTGCAGATGCTCAACTGACAGCGTTTCGCTAGTTGCGTGGACACCCTGCGCATACATGTTGCGACGCATCCGCGTGCGGGCCCCGATCGCGTATATCAGCCTTGGACGAGATTGAACGAATGTCCCACGCCCTTGCTCGACGCTCAACAAACCTTCCTTGCCCAATTCCGTTACGGCCCGCCGGATAGAATGGCGCCCCGCGTTATAACGCTTGGCCAATTCCGGCTCGGTGGGCAATCTTTCTCCGACTTCCAGCATGCCGTTTTCGATATCCTGTTTGATGGCCGCACGAATATTGCGCCAACGGTCTCTGATCATAGTTAAATTCATCTGAATGTTTCTTCAGCCTAGCCAGGCGATGTTACACTTGTATGTCATCTGGAAGATAATTTTGTATTTGTTGGAGGGTTAGTCGAACACCTTTCTAGGTCGTGGTGAGGAAAGGGACTCAGATCGCGTTGCAGGCATGATTCAAGCTGACATCTGCGGTGGAGATCCGCTTGGCACGGGACCTTATGGCAGCCTCGGAATAGGCCTCCTTTGAACGGTTTATCCTGGCAATCCGTGCACCGAACGGACGCAAACCGTTCAACCGCCCCTTTATTCTTGATGGCATTATCTGGATCTCGCGCAGCGGCGCGCCGGCGCGTGACCTGCTTGAAAAGATCGGCAAGTGGTCAAGCGTCTAACGGCAGTTTCGACGCGGTACGCTGACGGGGCTAAGCTCCCGGTCCGGTGTTTCCAAGCTTCGTCGGTAGAGCGCCCCCCGCCAGGCCGTTGGTGTTGTCGTTCATGCCGCGCACTCACCGCCTGGGCGCGCGCAGAGGCAGATCGGCAAACCCATGGCCCTTCCGCAACCAAGCCCCAGACTTTTGAGGAATATAGCTGACCGTCGGTGCCGGCAGTGCCGTCATGGGCCCAAAATTTTTAAGGTATTTTTGTGGTCTGGCACCCTCTGCATCGCGCAGGCGGAGGCCTAAGGTAAATACCGGCTGGCCACATTGCATTTCTATTCGCTCGTCCGCCTCAGGCGCAAAGTCCTGCAAAATCCGGTGCGGTTCTTAGACCTCGCCCACGGTGCCAAATTGGAACCTTTTCATCATTCAGGTGGTTGGTTTGGCAGGATGACAGGGCCGATCAGACCTTCGCATCACTCCACGCTCTTGAACATAAGGTCTGTCGCTATGGACGTCGTTGTCTTTCCGTTTGTGGACGTAAAATCGCTTCAACAGATGCCAGCGGATTGTGGCCTGCGCGGCATGCTGGCGGATCAGTCGATACAGGGCCCTTTGATCATCGGGGATGAGTACCGAACGCGACTAGGCTCTCTTCTGGACGGTCCGATTTCCGACGCGCCGAACCTGGCCATTCATGCCGTTTCCAATATGGGGAGCGAAACCCAGTGAACGTTCAGTCAAATTTCAAACCTACTGCCATCGCCGACACCCCGCGTATTGCCGATAACCTGTTAGATCTGGTCGGTCAGACCCCGCTGGTGCGCCTGCAAGGCTACCTTGACACGGCGGACGTCAATCTGATTGCCAAGGTTGAGGCCCTGAACCCCGGTGGCAGCGCCAAGGATCGCCCCGCCCGGCACATGATCGAGCGTGCCCTGGCGGACGGTCGTCTCTCTGCGGGCGATACGGTGGTGGAGTCTTCGTCGGGGAATATGGGGATCGGGCTGGCGCAGACCTGTGCGGTTCACGGTCTGAAGTTCATCTGCGTCGTCGATCCCAACGCCCAAGCGCAGAACGTTGCGATCATTCGCGCTCTGGGCGGGGAGATAGAGCTGGTTGAAACGGCGATGGACGGCGATTTCCTCGCGGCGCGTCTGGATCGGGTCGCGGAATTGCTGCGGTCCTCGCCAGATCGGTTCTGGCCCAATCAATACGCCAATACCGATAACCCTGCCTCGCATGAGGCCGGAACCATAGCCGAGATCGATGCGGTCCTGCCCGACCAGATCGATTATCTCTTCGTCGCTTGCTCCAGCACCGGAACAGCGCGTGGCTGCCGCGATTACCTGCGCGCAAAGCGCCGCAAGACCAAGGTCATTGCGGTGGATGCGGAAGGCAGCACATTGTTCGACGGCACTGCGGGTCCACGTAAAATTTCCGGAATGGGAGCTGGACGGCTCCCCGAACTGGCCGAGGGGCAAAGCTTTGACGGCTTGGTGCGGGTCTCCGATCTCGCATGCGTTGCGGGCTGTCGCCGGGCCGTCGCGCGCGAGGGCTTTCTCATCGGAGGATCGGGCGGAGGCGTCCTCGAAGCTGTGCGCAGTATGCAGGAGACACTGCGAGGCAAGACCGTTGTGGCCATTATCCACGATTCCGGCGCCCGCTACCTCGGCACCGTTTTCGATGCGGGTTGGGTGGAGCGGGAACTGGGCGCCTCGGAGGCCGAGGTACGCTCGCTGGCCGGGTTGGACCCTGCCGCGACATGACGGCCGGGCGCCTGACCATAGCCATCGTGGGCTTGGGGCCAAAAGGGCTCTATGCGCTGGATGCCCTTTGCGAGGCGGCCCGTGATGTGCCGTCGCAGGCCTTCGAGGTCTTTTTGTTCGAACCCTCACCTCACCCCGGCGCGGGCCCGATCTACGATCCGCATCAAGCGGATATCCTTTTGATGAATTTCCCTGCTCGTCTGATCGACGCCTGGACAGACGGGCGCGGCCCCGATTTTCTGACGTGGATGGACAGCAGAGGCAAAGCGGTCACTCCCGAGGATTACGTGCCGCGTGCGGAGGTCGGGCGCTATCTGACGTGGTGCTTTGACAGGGTCGTGGCAAATGCGCCGTCGAATATCCGTTGGGCAATTCACCCGGACAGGGTAACCGGCCTCACCCCCTCAGCGGATGGCTGGAAGGTCCTGCCCAGAGGGGTCGTGGCTGATGAGGTGCTGGTCACCACCGGTCATCAAGACTGGTCGCGCAAGGGACAGCCAAGCGATGCGACCCATATCTCTTCGCCGTTTCCCGTCGATCAAGCCCTCACAATGGCATGTGTGCCCCCCGGCGCGTCCGTGGCATGCAAGGGCTTCGCCCTGACCTTCATCGACACCGTTCTGGCATTGACCGAGGGTCGGGGCGGTGTGTTCACCGAAACCGAACAAGGCTACACCTATCAACCCTCCGGCGATGAGCCGCGCTTGATCGCCCCCTTCAGCCGCACGGGACGACCGATGCGGGCTAAGATCGAGGCAGATCGCTTCATCGCGCCACAAGATGCCGCTTTCTGGGAGGCGCGGCTTTCCGAGATCGATAGGCTTCTCTCCGACAGGCCGGGCGCGACGTTTTGTGATGATGTTTGGCCTGCCTTGCTGAATGTCGCCGACACGATACTCCCTAGCGCACCCGGCACTTCGCAGACCGTCTTTGCCGATTGGCACGGAACCAAATTCGACGCGGATCGCAGCCGCGCAGAGTTGCGGATGGGCTATGACATAGCGCTCGGGACGCATCCGCCCGACAGGTGCTGGGCCTTGGGCGAGGTCTGGCGGCGGTCCTATCCACGCCTTGTCGGCTGGATAAGTCATCGCGAGTTGGGAGAGACTGACGCCACCCGGTTCCACACCGTCGCGGCCGAAATGGAGCGCCTGGCGTTCGGACCGCCCGCCCAGAATGTCGGCAAACTGATCTGTCTCGTAAAGGCTGGTGTAGTGAGTCTGGATCACCTCAGCGGTGATTTGTCCGCCGACATCACGATTGACGCCACCATTCCTCCCGCGGGAAGCGCAGCCTTGTCACCCCCCCTGACAGGCCTCTTGCGGGACGGACATCTGAGCGTGGGCTCCTTGGGCGGGATCGTCGTGAACGACCAGGCGCAGGCGCAGGTAAAGGGGGTGCCAACGCCCGGCCTGTCGGTTATCGGGCGCGCGACCGAGGGCAGCGTATTGGGCAACGACACCCTGTCGCGGAGGCTGCACGACCTGCCGGAGCGATGGGCCGACCGCGTCGTGCGCGTGGCCCATGCAGGTCAAGAGATGAGGCTGGAGCAAACCGCATGAGCGCGTCATCGTCCATCTCTGATTATTGTCAGGGCGTCGTGCCACTTCGACCGAGATTGGAGCAGTGGATGGTCGATCTGCTGGAAAATCGCCCCCGTCTGCAGGCGCTGACCGCGGAATTCGGCGCGCCGTTGAACATTCAGTCCGCCGATCCCTTTCAGCGCAATATCACGGCACTCACCGAGTGCGTCGATGATTTCGACCTGCCGTTCCTGCCGATGTTTGCGCGCAAGGCCAACAAATGCCTGACTTATGTGGATACAGCGCGCGACATGGGGATCGGAATCGACACCGCCAGCCACGCCGAAGTCGAGCAATGCCTGGCACAGGGCGTTCCCGGCCATAGGATCGTTTGCACGGCGGCAGTCAAGGATGAGCCGCTGATGGCGCTCTGCGCAGCTGGCGGCGTGACCGTCATTCTCGACAATTTCGACGAGTTGGCGCTTTTGGAAGGCGTGGCGAAGGATGGCGGTCAGGTGGTCTCCGTCGGGTTACGGCTGAACGGGTTTGTGCGCAATGGCGCGCCGCTCTACTCACGCTTTGGCTTTCCGCTGGACGAGGTGCCGGGGATCGCGGCGCGGCTGGCAGGCGCCGGCAAGCTCAGGCTGGATGGGCTACACTTTCATCTCAACGGCTACAGCGCCGAAGACCGTATCGCCGCCATCTCACAGACGCTGCCGCTCATCGCGGAAATTCGGGGGGCGGACGGGGGCGATTTCTTTCTCGATATCGGCGGCGGTATCCCGATGAATTATCTCGCCGATGCGGGTCAGTGGAATGACTGGCTTGCCGCGCTGGATGCCGCGCTGGCCGGACAGCGCGCTCCGATAACGCAGCACAACGACAGCCTCGGGCGCAAGGCTGGGTCAGGCGGCGACGCCGGATCGGTCGACAGCTATCCTGTTGCGCAATCTCTGGTTCAGACGCGCTGGATGCGCCAAATTCTCAACGCCCCCGATGGTGACCATACGATAGCCGCGCATCTGCGCGAGGCTAAGGTGTCCTTGCGCTGCGAACCCGGACGGTCCCTGCTGGACGGCTGCGGCGTGACCATCGCGCGCGTGGCATTCTGCAAACAAGACAGCGCTGGTGTGCCCGTGATCGGGGTGCAGATGAACCGGACGCAATCGCGATCCGGCTTTGCCGAGTTTGCTCTCGACCCCATGATGGTGCCCGGCTCCGATCAGCGCGGCGCGGCGGTCGAGGGATATCTCGCCGGCACTTACTGCACGGAAAGCGAATGGTTGACCCGCCGCAAGATGGTCTTCCCGCATGGCGTTCGCCCCGGTGATTTGATGATCTTCCCCAATACGGCGGGCTACCTGATGCACTTCCTTGAAAGCAGATCGCACCAGTTTCCCTTGGCCAGGAACGTCTTTGTCCAAGCGGACGCGACGGGCAGCGCCACGCTCGACCATATCGACAGATAGCTTTTCGCGCGCAGGCGCATCCAGAATGAACGAAGGAGAATACGACATGACAAAAATGAACCTGGACCAGGGCGGCGCACCGCGTCAGCAGACCGACAAGCGCGACGAGACCATGACGACGGCGCAGGGCGCACCGATCTCCGACGATCAGAATTCGCTCAAGGCGGGGCCACGCGGACCGGTGCTTCTCGAAGATCACGTCATGCGCGAGAAGATCTTTCACTTCGATCACGAACGCATCCCCGAACGCGTCGTGCATGCGCGCGGTTACGGTGTGCACGGCCATTTCGAACTGACCAAAGCCATCCCGGAATTATCCTGCGCCGATATCTTTCAGCGGGAGGGTGAAAAGACACCGCTGTTCACCCGATTCTCTACCGTCGCCGGCAACAAGGGATCATTCGATCTGGCACGCGACGTGCGCGGATTCGCGGTCAAATTCTACACCCAGGAGGGCAACTGGGATCTGGTCGGGAACAATATCCCGGTCTTTTTCATTCAGGACGCGATGAAATTCCCCGATCTCGTGCATTCTGTAAAGGGCGCCCCCGACCGGGGCTTTCCGCAGGCGCAAAGCGCGCATGACAATTTCTGGGATTTCATCTCCCTCTCGCCCGAGGCCGTCCATATGACGCTTTGGCAGATGTCGGACCGCGCCATTCCGCGTTCGTTCCGGTTCATGGAAGGGTTCGGCGTGCACACCTTCCGCTTGGTCAATGCCGAGGGCAAATCCCATTTCGTGAAATTCCATTGGAAGCCGAAACAGGGGCTGCAATCGGTTGTCTGGAACGAGGCGCTCAAGATCAATGGCGCCGACCCGGATTTTCACCGTCGCGACATGTGGAATGCCATTGATACCGGAGATTTCCCGCAATGGGATCTGGGCATTCAGGTGTTCGATGACGAATTCGCCGACCAATTCGAGTTCGATATTCTGGACCCCACCAAACTCATCCCCGAAGAGCAGGTGCCGGTCCAGATCATCGGCACGATGACGCTGGACAACAACGTTGACAACTTCTTTGCCGAGACCGAGCAGGTGGCCTTTTGCACCCAGAATATCGTGCGCGGCATCGACTTTACCAATGACCCGCTGCTTCAGGGGCGCAACTTCTCCTACTTGGACACGCAGACCAAGCGGTTGGGCGGCCCGAACTTTACCCATATTCCGATCAACGCCCCGAAATGCCCGATGCACCATTTCCAGCAGGACGGCCACATGGCGATGCACAATCCCAAGGGCCGGGCGAATTACGAGCCGAACAGCTGGGGCGAAGACGGCGGACCGCGCGAGAACCCCGACATCGGCTTTACCAGTCATCCCGAACCGATCGAGGGCAACAAGCAGCGGACACGGTCCGAGACCTTCGCCGATCACTACAGCCAGGCGCGGCAGTTCTGGATCAGCCAGACCGAGGTGGAGCAAGACCACATTGCCGACGCGTACACCTTCGAGCTGTCCAAATGTGAGCATGAAAAGATCAGATTGCGGATGCTGAGCCATCTGATGAATGTGCACGACGATCTGGCGGATGCGGTGGCCAAGGGGCTGGGCGTTGAAGACATGCCAGACCCGGCGAAACCAGCGCGTGAGCCCATCACAGATCTGCCCGCCTCGGATGCGCTCAGCATCCTGAAAAACGGTCCCGACAGCTTTGCCGGGCGCAAGCTGGGACTCTATATCACCGACGGGGCCGATGCCGATCTCGTGAAAAAGATCGAGACCGAATTCACCAAGACCGGCGCAAAGGTCGCTGTCGTCGCCCCGCATATCGCTGGCGCGAAACTTTCGGACGGCACGATGAAACCGGCAGACGAGAAGATCGACGGCGGACCCTCGGTGCTGTTCGACGCGGTGGCGCTGGTGTTTTCCGAAGAGGAGGGGCGTAAGATGGCCGGGAACAAGCCGTCACAGGATTTCCTCAGCGACGCTCACGCCCACGCAAAGTTTATCGCCTGGACCGAGGCAGCCATGCCATTGGTCGAAGCGATCGGACTTGCCGAAAAGATCGATGGTGGCATGCCGGAAATTAGCAGCGACACCGTCGGCGATTTCCTGAAGGCCTGCACCGGCTTGCGGTTCTGGAAAAGGAAAATGTCCTGATAGGGAAATTCGGAGCGTTAGAAGGTCGGTAAAGCGGTCATTGTGCGGGTTGATTACAATTGTTCCGTTATACGATCTTGTGCAGATGTCCTGGTATCCGGCGGAATTGATGTCAGCTTGATCGCGCCTCCCCGTCCGATCACCGACTTTCCGACGCCTGTTCGTGGCTGTACGAGTTAAACAAAGGAGTCTCGCATGTTTGTCGATAACCTTCCGTTGGATGTTCTCGCCAGAGCCGTTCTTCTATCCACCTTGGCTGTTTTCTGGGTCATTCTTGTCGTCCGGATCATCGGTTTGCGTGCATTCTCGAAAATGAATTCGTTCGACTTCGTTGTCACCGTGGCAACAGGCTCCTTGCTCGCCGGGTCCAGCCAAGCAACGGACTGGCCCGGTTTTTTTCAATCCGTGTTCGCAATAGCTTCTCTACTAGGTGTTCAGTATATCGTAGCACTCATGCGCAACAGAGACGAGAAGGTAAAGTCAATCATCCAGAATGATCCGGTGCTCTTAATGAGAAACGGAGTCATCCTGGAACAGGCGATGACTGCGACCCGCGTGTCGGAAGCGGATCTGTTTGCAAAGCTGCGCGAGGCCAATGTTCTGGACGTGTCGCAAGTGCGAGCAGTCGTTCTAGAGACCACCGGTGATATTTCTGTATTGCACGGGGACCACCTACAGGACCGACTTCTTGATGGTGTGGAGAAAATAGACAACTCATCGGTCTGATGTAAGTATTTAGTGCTTGGGTCAGAGCCTTGAAACAAGTGCGCTCAACAATTCAAAATTAATTTGTCAATTTGTCCGACGATCGGGTAGTGTCTCAGTTTGAATTATCTTTTTTCTTATAAGGCCCGCGCTTCTTTGACGCTGGTGCAGCGGCGTCGATCAAGCCGACGATACAAGCCGTGTCGTGCAGAGTATCAGATACACCAGCCGCCATTGCCGGTGTTCATTTCAGCGCCTTGAAACAAGTGCGCTCAAAGTTGTATTGTACAAAGTACAGCGAAAGCATGTTTACGTGGTTTTCCAGCTTCTTGCTAAATCCGTTGGTCAAACGAGTGAAGCGACGCATTCCCATACGCTTTGAAAGGTTCTGGCGCTCAACGTGCGACGTGCTGACCATTTCCTTAATCGGATAACCAGAAATCAACTCCTTGCGCGCACCAGTGCATTCAGCGGGGGAATACTTGTGCTCGTGGCCCCTCTTGCCTGTGGCATCGCCATACAGCTTGACCAGCATCGCCGCCAAACGCGCCCTCACCTCAACAGCTTCCAGATATGCCTTGTGACCGTCTGTGGTCAGCTGCACCCTGTTTGCCGAACGCGCGCGCAGATCGTCCATAAATTCGATTGCCGTTGCACCGGAGCGGTCACCGACCTCAAAAGACAGGGTCATCTTGCGGTCGCGTCAATCGCGGTCCACGTCCACACATAGCCAGCGCCTTCCTGTGCGGCCTTTGCGGTGGGCACGTTCTTGTCTTTGGCATAGCAGAACGACCAGATTTTATCGCACTGAACGTGGTTTGCTTTTATGTTTCGCACCGTCTCGTCGTGGTAAGCAGCGCAAGCCTCGGAGCTATGCTGGAATTTGGGTGACGCGGCCTGATCAAGCGGCGCGGTTTGCAGTGTCGTTTGCGGCGACACCGTCGGTGAATGTGACGCCTTCGATGACCAAAGGCAACTGATTGGCGCCCTTCAGGCGCCGCCATGTCTTTGCGGCGGCCTGAACGAGCTTGAAGACCATGAGCTTCGCCGTCTTCTGCGACA
>Ga0209345_10003902_pt1 | contig 14877 bp, 38 predicted proteins | sample Cruoilmetagenom7_FD_187294 | JGI IMG/M metagenome (GOLD analysis project Ga0209345, IMG submission 187294) | Oil polluted marine microbial communities from Coal Oil Point, Santa Barbara, California, USA - Sample 7 (SPAdes) (version 2) | ecosystem: Environmental > Aquatic > Marine > Oil seeps ... | reverse complement strand
CCACAAGACTTGGAAGATCTGCAATCCTTTGCGGAATATGAGGGGCGCACATGCGCAAGGTCGCTTTCTATTGAAGACAGGGAAAGTTTGAATTTGACTCAAATAGCTAATAACTTTTTCGATTCTTATGAGCTGAAATGCAAGGAACAAGGCGAGTCATTTTGCAATGACCTTGATGAAGGAAGGGAAATTTTCACCCATTTTTTTGGAAAAGGATTTTCCATTTCCCATAGTGATAAATTGTATTAAAATAAAAAGTAAGGAGAAAATCATCATGCAATATGATATTTATGGAAGTCTTATAGACAGCACGAATGAAAAAAAACTCTGCCCTAAGACGGCTAAAACAATGTTTTCTCGTTGTCAATTAAAAGAAATGTGTATCAATGGCGAGGAGATAACAAGAGGTATCTGGAAATTCTGGGCTGAGGAAGCATTGATCTATGAAAAAAATACCACTCCCTGGCAGTTGAAGAAAATAATTAAACAACAAAGCGAGGTAAAAAATGGAACACAAATTGAGTGATTTTATAACCCTGTTTGATCTGACAAAAAAACTCGGCATTAGTCAGTCAAATGTTAGAATGTTAGTAGAGAAAAGAATGCCTTACATTATGATTAATGGAATCGAAAGATTCCATGAACCTACTATTTGTCGATGGCTTATTAGCAAGCAAGTTCAAGTAAAGCAAAAAGGCGTGGAGCTGGAGGTAGAGGAATGAATTATTTTTATTATAAAGATTTAAAGACACATATCCTAAAAGAAAGATTGTTCAATCTTCTCTACTCAAAGGCATTTCGATATAGAGAAGACCCACCGTATAGCCTTGCCGCTGGAAAAACTAGTCCGTATTGTTTTAATTGTAAAGCTGTAACACTTGACCCTGAAGGATGTTTCCTTATTGGAAAATTGATTTTCAATGAGATCAAAGAATTTAATATTGATGCTATAGGCGGTCTAACTTTAGGAGCTGACCCTATTTCATTGGCAACAAGCCTTGAGGCTTACCAAAATGATATTAGAATAACTCCCTTGATTGTAAGAAAAGAGGCTAAAAAATATGGCGCTAGATGCTGGGTAGAGGGCGATATTGATAGCGGCAGAAGAGCTGTAGTTGTTGATGATGCTATTACTACAGGGAAATCTATAATCTTTGCTATAGATCGATTAAGGGATTTAAGTTTTGGAATTGAAAGAGTGGTTGTTTTGATCGACAGGGAGGAGGGGGGCAGAGAGAATATTGAGGCCGAAGGTGTTGAGGTTATATCGCTTTTCAAAAAAACTGATTTTGATATTAAAAAATCTGAACTATATAGGAGATTATAAGGTGACTAAAAAATTAACATTAGATGAACTTAAGGAAATGAGACCAGAGCAAATCATCAAAAAGGGGGAAGGGTTTTATCCTAAACTTTGGGGGCGAGGTGACGTAAAATGGTTCGCTGTGAAAGGAGAAAAAGGAGACTGGTATATGTATTATCATACTGTCCACCATGAGTTTGGTAGAAAATTATGTAATGAAAAAATAATCCGTAAACTCGTCCCATGCACAGATGAAGCATGGGCGATGTATAGGCTTTGAAAAGGAGTCAACAAAATGGGCATCAATTGGAAGAAATATGGGCATAGTATCGGAGATAGTGAAGAAAAATTAAGAAATATTAATGATATTCTTTCTGAACTTGAGGAAATTCAACAACACTTTTCAACTCATTCAATGAATGAGTCTGCCTTATTTTTGCAAGGAAAAGCTGAAATGTTAACGGAAGTTATTCAATATTTGAAACGCATATAAAAAGGAATAATAATGGATAAACGAGCTAAAAAAAAGCATCTCAAAGAACTTAAAAGAAAAAAAGTGCAACGTAATATAAGAATATATGGAAAACAGATTCCCAAAAACCCTGAACCTTTACCCCTTGAAGAGTTAACCAAGGAAGTGGGTATATGGGAAAGATTTTAAAGGATAAGTAAAAACAATATAATATCCTATAAGAAAAAATTAGAGGTGGATGCTATGCTAAACAAAAAACAAGTAATTAAGTTAGAAAAAATAAGAAAAAAACTTTGTAGTTGTGTGGATGATGTTGGACCTACTCCCATCCCTTCCCCTATTACTTTACATATTCTTGACATTGCGGGAAGCCTTTGGAAAGTGACGCACACTAAAAAAAATTTAACTTCTTCTGCAAATAAATATTTAGACAAATTATATGAAAAAAGGCGATGAAAAATGGGAAAGAAAATAAGAGTAATTCCAGTTGAAGTTTATTCTCGTGTAGTCGGATATTATCAGGTAGTTTCAAACTGGAATGCTGGCAAAAAGGAAGAAATGAAAGAAAGGGTAACAATATCCTTGAAGAAATTCAAAGAAAGGGAGGCAGAAATTGAACATTTTTGAAACTACTTATTTGATATTCATAGTCAGGCTTTTAATTCATTTTTTTGGTGTAGTTTGTATCGTCCTTAGTTTAGTTTATGTGGCTTTTGTCATAAAGCGAAAATTTCAGGAGCATGATCTCGAAAAAGAAGAGCAGGAAGCAATTAAAGAGATACTTGAGGGAAGGATAAAATAATAAAAATTGGAGGTTTAAAATGAGATTTATAAAATGTGATATTTGCAAAATTGAAATAGATTATACAACAAAGGAAAAACGGGAAAGAGAATTCAAAGTGTCAAATAATGCTTATGTCAATATACAAACAAGATTGATTCTACCCGATAAAGATGTTTGTGAAGATTGCCATGACAAAATAGAAATTGAGGCGATTATAGAATATTTACAAATTCTTTTTAATAAATCAAAGGGGGATAATCAATGAAATATTTTTCCGAAAAAGGCAATGAGGAATATATTTACCCTTTGTCAGAATATCGTGACCGTATCAAAGATGGAGAAAAAGAGATTATTTTATTGGAAATGAAAAGAGATATTGGTGGAGAGATGTTCTGTGTGAAATTATTTGATTTTGTTAACGACTGTCCGAATTTTGCCAATGACTGTGGGAGTCATTGTTCTTCTTATAGTCCTTGCAATGGAATTTCTGGGCGATGCCGTTATCTGGGAAATGGTTTCATTGGCACTGGCAGAAAGTTTAAATTAACAACTGAGAAATTGGAGGTTATAACATGAAATATTATTCTGAAAAAGGGAATGATGAATATATTTTGCCTTTGTCAATGTTTCGAGAACGTATCCGGAATGGTGAAAAGGAAATTATTTTATTAGAAATGAAAAGGGATCTCAGTGGAGAGATGTTCTGCCATGAATTATTCAATTTTGTTGGTGATGATTTTTGTGGGATAGATTGTTCTTCTTATAACCCTTGCAATGGAATTTCTGGGCGATGCCGTTATCTGGATGGCTTTATCGGGAATGGGAGAAAGTTTAAATTAACAGCTGGAAAATTGGAGGTTGTGAAATGAGCCTGAAAATATTAATAATAATAATAATAACATTGAGTGTGCTTAATGCACTTTTTATGTTGAAGATAAATAATATGAATTTACAGGAAACTAAAAAATTGCTTATAGAAATAAAAAATGTAAAATAAAACTGGAGATAATAACATGAACAAAATTAAAAGCCTATTCAATACAATTAGAGCAGTTTACGACGAAGCGATGAAAGAAAGGTTTTATTTTTTAGTCCTGAAAAAAAATATGGACTACCTTCGTGAGAAGAAAAAAAGGCAGGCAATCGTTGAATGTGTATTCGATAAACATCTTGACGATATTGATGCAACAAGAAGAGAAGCATTGCGTTCGGTAGCAAGATTAAATTAAAAAGGAGACGGACATGGCAAACACATTAAATCCAAGTGAAGCTGTGTATGGCTTTGCGGCATGGCTAACATGTAGAGATGAAAAAACAGTAATGTCAGCATCTGATGATGCAGCACCAATAGCCGACCTTGTGCAGCAATTTTGTGAAAAAAATAATCTGCCGGACGTGTCAAAGGACTGGCCTGGCAATTTGACATTTCCATAGTGAGGTGAACATAAATTTAATTGAAGGATTACAGGAAGAAATGAATAGATGTCGTGAATTGCTTAAACTTTATGAGGAAATACCAACAGGCGCTTTTGGGGCAATGATGATCAGAAAAGAAATACTTGACGCTGAGAAAGCAATTGCAAATGGTGACACTATTGAAATGATGAGAAGTTATAAAAGTTTAAAAGAATATGAATAATTAAAAAAAGGAGATAAGGCTATGAATACAAAGTTTGAAACTGCGATTAGCTTGATAGAACAAGAAGAAGATACCCTTAATATCTTCAGGTTTCTACTTGAGGATATTGTCAATACAAATTCAAAATTATTCAGCGTAAATGATGATAAACTAGTAACAAACAACGGAGTTGAAAAAAAGGCTAGGGGTTATTTGTTTCAAGCAATTGAAAACATGCAAATGGAGGTATTGGCAGAGGCAATGAGTGTATATAAACGTCAATTAGTTGATGCTTGTTGTGAAGCTGAGGGAGAGGCGAACGAAGTACTTAATAGAATCAGAAAATCAGATAAAAATATTTAAAAAGGAGAGGAAAGCATGTATGATCTACCGCTAGATCAAGAAAAATTACAGGTATTTGCAGAAGAGGAGGGGCGTGCATGTGCAAAGTCTCTTCCTGTAGATGGCAGAGTAAATTTGAGTTCAACTCGAATGGCAAATGCCTACTTCAGTATTTACGTAGAAAATAGCGAAGAGCAAGGAGAATCATTTTGCAATGATCTCGAAGAGGGGAGAGAGATTTTCGTCCATTTTTTCGAGAAGGGATTTATGTCCTTTCATAATGATAAAGAAAAAGGAGAAGAGCAAAATGGAGACTGAAAAGCAAATGAATGTTCTTAAAAGGATAGCACAGGATATGCATGATGATGCAATAGCTTTTGATGGGGAACCTATTAATGGAAGAACAATTGGAACGTGTTTTGGAAATCAAGGGGCAGCAATAGCAACATTAGCTTTGATTGTAGAATCAATTATAGCAAAGGAACAAAATAAAAAATAAAAAAAGGAGAAGAAGTTATGAAGAAAATATTGATTTGTTTACTAATGGTTTTAGCAGTAGCCTGTACTAAGACAGGCAGCATAAAAATAAGTACTAAGTCGAATTTGCAAACTAAAACAATAGTTCCTAATTTCGACATGAACATTAGTGATTATGTCATTTCAGGAGTCAATGGAGAACACACATTCGCAGAGACAACGAATGAAAATGTACTTGTGAAAGAAGGTCTGGCATTAGGAGAATGGACTATTATTGTAGATGCACGAAATGCCAATTCGGACGTCGTAGGAAGGGGATCTGGTGTTACTACAGTATACGCTAACAATCAATCACAGCTTAATATTACTGTAAGGCCATTGACAGGAGATGGGAGTATAGCAATTAATATGACTTGGGATACTACAGTTGACAATGTGACAGCGGTAGGGAAGCTAATCAAAGAAGGTCAAGAAGATATAAACTTCAACCTAACCGTAGAACAACCTAACAGGGTAGCAACATATTCCAATGATTTAAGTGCTGGGTATTATTTCCTGACACTTCAGCTTTTAATAGGAGATGTTCCGTCCGGAGGGGCAATGGAGTCTGTAAGGATTATCGAGGGTGTACAGACTCAGGTTAATGTAAACTTGGTAGTCAATCAAGGCAGCGCAGGGATTACCATTGATTTAGATATGGCCGATCCTATAGAAATTCAGCTTTCAGATGTGCCGGATACGATCCTGCAAGGCGATACTATAACGATTAAGGCAACACCCACTAATTTAGATAATTTGGATAATACAACAGCTTATTTTTTCATAGATGGTGTTTTAGCTTATGAGACTTTAACGGTAACAGACGGTGGGTTTGAATATATTTTTGTTTGTAGTTTGCCACTTGGTTCGCATCGAATTGATGTAGCTATTATAAAAGCAGGTGATGTAATATCGATGGGAAATGTCAGCCATGTTATTGTAGTCGAGAGCTTAGTATTGCTTGCGCCTTACGACCTTACGGCTACAGCCGTCTCTGCAAATCAAATCGATCTACAATGGAAACAAGATAATATTGGCGTTGTGGATGGATGGGTTATAGACAGAAAACAAGGCATTAATGGAGCATGGGAAGAGATCGCCATAGTAGAGAAAAATGCTCTGCTTGTGTATGAAGAAAAGTTGATAGATACACTTCTATCTTACTTGAAGTATAAAAAGGTATTATATAAATTATAATACAAAAAACCTCCAATTTATGGCGTCGCCATTAGCGGCGACGCCATAGCTTTTAAATTATAACAAAAAGGGGGATGAAATGGATTACGAAGATCAGAGGGAGATAGCGTTAGAATCACTTAAAGGATTTTCAATCCCTGGAATGTTGGCAATTGAAGTCAAGGCAAGCTGGGGTCAACCTGATTCAAGATATGTTGCAGATGAGGGTATCGAGTTTTGGCATTACAAGCCTTACACTTTATATTTTAAAAATTTCCGACTAGAAGCTTATGTTAAAAACTAAAGGAGTAACAAATGGAATCAAGTTATTTTAAGTATCGTGGAAAATGTAAAGAAATAATAAATGAGAATATAATTAGCGATCCATCGTTAAGAGCTGCCCGTGGGTGGTATCATTGCCCTATATGGGGCAAACAAGGACATTGGTGGTGTGTTCGAAAAGATGGGTCAATTTATGACCCTTCAACTCAACAATTTCCGTCTGGAGGAATAGGTGAGTATGAAGAGTTCAATGGCATTGTTACATGTGATGAGTGCGGGAAACAGATATTAGAAAATGATGCAATAATAGATGGTAATGGTCACTATGGATTTTGTTCAACTAAGTGCATTACACATTTTGTTGGGCTATAGAATGGGGTGAATTTGGCGAGAACATGAAAAACATTTTCGGAAAGGTTTATGGAGGTAAAAATATGAACCTATTTGCAAGAATAATCAGCAGAAAAGAAAACGGACAAGCAAAGATCAAATTAGCTGAAAGGAAAAGAGTAACGGAATATCTCACTTTCCAGCATAAAAACGAGATACAAAGACTCCAAAAAGAACATGATGCAGAGATCAGGAAAAAGACAGAAGAAGTTATTCAAAGATATAAGGATAGGCTGTTAAGGGCACAAGAAGAAGTTGCGCGAACACAAAAGGAGCTTCAGGGATTAGTCAATCAATACAAAAGTTTTCTTGTTTTGAAAGATGAACTTGAAATGATAAGAGGAGATATACAGCCTCTTTTGAGAAAATTCCAGGAATTATTAAAATTTACAGACACAATTGATAAAGTTGAATATTTGTATGATAGAAAAAAGAAGGCAAAAATAGTATAGAAGGAGAGGGCATGGACAACAAAAAAATTGGGAAATGTAGAACATGTGGAGAGGCTTATTGCATGAAATGTTCATCAAATATTGTATGGGATCTTTATTGCAGCACAAAGTGTGAGAAAAATGATGAAGACAATATCCATGAAGAAATGGGTTACCCACAAAATGAGGGAACAAGAAAAACATAGTATAAACAATGAAATGGATTGACAATATTGTCTTAATAATATTAACTTAGACGGATAGCGATTGGGAATAGCTTATGGACATATCACCAGACAGTTTTCAAAGACAATCAACTTCAAGCAAATTAGACACACTGTATGACCACATGCTAAGGCTTGAAGATCAGATTAAAGAAATAAGTCAAAAATGTGAGAGAAAAAAATTTAGAGAATCGTCCTTTGCTGCATTTGGAGGCATGATTGGAGGATTCTTAACAATAATGGCAAGTAAAATTTTTAAATAACGGCAAGTAACAACCCTTCCTTTTGGGGGGCGAATGCTCCCCTAATTTCTTCAAATATCAGATGAACCTTTTATATAACTCAATGCCAGATTTGCTCCTAGGTTCTATCTCCATCATTACACAAAATTGAATTTCCGTATATTTTGGTATGCTTTTATTCAAATGACAAACATGACATAAAAACATTACATTCCTGTCATCATCCATCAAATCGCCATACAATTTCCTGTTCAACTTAGAGTCCGAAAACATATGATGAGCATGTTCGTATTTTCGTATTTTGCATAATTCACAAATCATTTATATCTCGTAATACCTGCAAAGGATCATCATTTAACATATCACAAGTATATCTCAACACACGCCAACCAAAAATTTGGCCTTTGTTTATTTTTTTGCAATCATTAGAAAACCCTACCCCACGCACATGACGGCCTCCGCTAAATGTGCCACCATCGTATTCAATCGCAATCTTCCTTCTCGGTATGGCTATATCGAATTCCCAGCGTCTATGAGGGTGGAATTTATAGCCAACAACAAAATCAATATTTTCTTTTTTTAGTAATGCCTTGATAAGCTCAATACCTGTTAATTTCATTATGGCCACCAATCATATCTTTCAATCCCATAAAACAACCGCCTTTCCAAAACTGCCTTGTCTTCAACATTAACAAATGACGCGATTACTTCATCCGTCCAGTTGACTTTCAATAATTTAAGTATTTCCTTTTCCATTTTAGGAGTGATGCGCTTAAAAACATTCTCTTTTTTGCGTGAGCCCTTAGGCCTCTTTTTCATAAAAAGGCGATGCTCCTCACAACAATATTTTTTCTTCCCCCCCACTGATTTGCCACACAAATTACATAACCTATCCACGTTTCCTCCATCAAAAAACTAAATTTTTATCAATATCATCTCGACTGCATTGCAACTCATCACATACATAATCAATTATAGACTCCCAAAATTGCTCAAACTCCGATTGATCCATCGATTGAAAACTAATCGATTTAGGCTTTACGTGTGTCATATCTTTTGATACACAAATGACATCAACATTTTTAGATTTGACCTTTAACCAATCGGAAACCTGCTCTTCGGTTTTAAACTTTTCGCTATTTCTTAATACCAACCTGCATAAACCCCAATATTTTTTATGATGCTCCGGGTTCCTAGGCCTTTTGCAAGTAAACTCATAAACAACATTAGACCTTAATTTACTAACTTCGTCTATGTCGCTCTGGTAACAAGGATAAATAACCCCATTTCTCTTGATTAAAAATATACTCATTGATCAAACTCCTGCGGGGCAGCTCCATCTTCATGCCAGCCTGTATGGAAAGACTTAAATGCTTTTATAAATAATTCTTCAAAGATATTCAAACTTTCCCAATAATGATTTGTAAATTTTGACATATCATCATGGTATTCATCATAAAAATCTTTCAATAATTCACAAGCAGCTAAACGTAAATGTGAACCATCCGGCATCTCTTGACCTATTATATCAATGGCATATGCCACACCTTCCGTAAGTGCGAATTTCTTAAACCTCCTCATGCCTTTTGGGTCATCCAAATCATATTTATAACGCATATCAACCTCCTGCTTTACATTCTTTAACTTCCGCCAAAATTCAATTGCTCCCTATCGCCAAACTTCATATATCGTTTTTCAAAACAGACAGGCACTTTCCCTCTGGACCCGTCCCTATTTTTAGCGACTATAAGATTCCTCGGTTCGCTTTCATACGTGAAAATCACTAAGTCGGCATCCTGTTCTATCCCCCCAGAGTCCCGCAAATCACTCAGTATTGGCACTGGTGGGTTTCTTATTTCTACTGCTCTGCTTAACTGAGAAAGCAATATAACCGGAACATCTAATTCCTTTGATAAATTTTTCAGCCCAGCCGTGACTTCTGCCAATCCAAGATTGCGATTAATTTGAGAGTTAGACTTCATAAGCTGCAAATAATCTATTGCCAACGCGCTCAATGGATTTTTTTGATGTTCTATGCTTGCTATACTTACGATGCTGGACAAACCCAAAGAAGCATCATCATTGATCATAATCGGCAGCCCTTTTACTTTTCCGGCAGTGCTATTAAGAAGTTCTATCTCTTTGCTATTACAATGGCCGGATAGCATTCTTCCCATTTCTATTTCTGCCTCCATCGTTAACATACGCATAACTAGTCTTTTAGCAGGAGTCTCAACCGAAAAGAAAAGTATCCGCTCCCCTTCCTTTGCTAAATTTAACGCAATATTTAAAACAAGACTAGTCTTCCCCGTAGATGGACGCCCAGCGACAACAATCAAATTTGATTTAAACAACCCTATTATTTTATTATCTAACTTCTGCAATCCTGTCTTTAAGTATTCACCTTTTTTCTGAAGCCCGTCAAGCCCATTCTCCAATACTTTATCCACCGTTTTAAACGAAGGCATCTTCTCATGCCTAAGCTCTCTAATTTCACTTTCAACATTATCTAAAACAATATCACAATTCATACTCAAATCAGCAGCATCTTTGAGCTTGTCAGCTGCCCGTAATGCCTTCCTCCGTTTTGTGTAATTTCTTAATGTCTCGATGTAGTATTGAGTATGATACGAAAACCCATAACCTGAGAATATTTCATTTAAAGTTTTGATGCCTCCAGCTTGTTCAAATGTTTTACTTTCTACTAACTGCATTTTCAAGGCAAGCATATCAATCGGCTTACCAAGCTCATGCATCTTTTTAATATTGCAGAATATAATATTATTCGGTAGATTGTAAAAATCATCACCAGTCAATAGCTCCAATACTGCCAGCAAGGACTGCCTGTTCATTACGGCAGTGATTAAACAAGCTCTCTCAATATCATAATCATGGGGCAATGGCTTCATGTTGTTCCTCATAATCAGGATATGGATCTTCAAACTCTTCCTGAACAAACCTTTTCTTTTCAAACATTTCAAAAGGCTTGCTTGAATCAAGAAATTCCTCAACTGCTCTACCTAAAAAATTCCACAACGCAAAAGGATGTGAATAATAATGATCCTTGCTCGCTAATATTTTGCTGTAACTCTGAATAGCCCTGACCGTTTCATCGTAGCCAAGGTCTTCGACAATGTCTAAGTGCTTTTTCCCCAGCTTACGAAAGGCAGTTGAGTCTTTATGCTGTCTCAAATTTCTGCAATTTTGCCAAGCTCGCAATACAGGTATTAATTTATTCTGCATACGAGTATTTGTACTAGTACTATTAATAGTCTCTTTACTACTGTTTTCTTCTTCTTTTGTCTTTAATGGACTATATATATCTAAAGAATTCTCTTTAGGAAGCTCTATACTAGACTCGATAGTATCTTTAATAGTGTTGTAGTTATTGTTATCTAAAGAAGAATTCTCGCTTATATATATATTAGTAGAAGAATCAATAGTAGAAGAATCTTTGGGTCGAAGTTGACTTTGAACGGGGGTCGAAGTTGACTTTGGGTGGGGGTGCTCTTTGACTTCGTGTGGGTTTTTTGTATTGAATAGTAAATCTATATATTTTTTTTCAATAAAACGATAATAGGTATATGTCCCCTGTGATGTTTTTTCTAAATAAAAATCCATCAACCCGCAATTAACATATTTTTTAAATCGATTCCTTAAGGCAGGTCTCCCAATTTTCAATATCGGTATTTCATTAAGTATTGTTTGGTAATGAACCCAAAAATATTTAACCCCTTCTAGTTCAAGTTTTTTCATTTTCTCCGTATGGTAAAAATCAATTAAAAATCTTAATATAACAGCATCACCAGCATCTAATCCCCATTCTAATAATTTATCTTGTTGCAAGCCTTCTATCGTATATTTCATAATCTCACCCCATGAATTAGACCGTATATACTCGGGTATTTTTCTTTTAATAACTCATCATTGATATTAAGTATTTCTTCATTGGTTAATATCGAAGAAGTTTCATGTAATTCTTTCGCGTAATACTTCATGGTATCCTTACTTTCTACAAAAAGACCTTGTTCGTCGAATGCAACTAATAAAATTTGTCCATTATGGTTTATTAGTTTTAATCCTTTCATGGCTTTTGCTCCTTGTTTATTATTAAAGAATCTTCCTGCCTTTTTTTACATTGTCCTCATGCCATAGAGGCTGTAGGTTACTCAACGCCCAACATTTTTGAAATTCAGGATCATCAGGGCTGTCATAATCAAAACTACAAATAGGCTTAATGTGATCTATTTCCCATTCTCCATGATTGTCCCAAGTCATTCCTTCAGTAAATAAAGACTCAAAATGCTTCCTTACGTCTTGGGGAGTATACCCTATTAAACTTTCTAAAGTAGGGCTGGCTTGTCGTTGCCCACTTGAGCAATGACGGATGAGTCTTCTCATTCTATAATTTAGACCGCCTCTAGGGGTTTGTCTATTTTTATTTTGCCATTTCATCACATATTGCTTGATGCGCTCAGCATTAGCTCCCCCCCATTTTTTATAATATTGCTTGCAATGCTCTACATTTTTTTTCCGCCATTTTTTATTATAAATACTGTGACAGGCCTTGCAACGATAATCAAAACCATTCCTTGTGGCTCTATTGATATTAAATTCATCTACTGTTTTTCCCTTTTTGCATATAGAGCAAACTTTAGTTTTCATTATTAACTCCTAATTTTAACATAAAAAAGCCTTTAGCGGGGCCGCTAGTGAACATTTCGTCAAATACACAAATCCAAAATGTTCGCCCCACTAAAGGCTTTTTAAGTCAACGTGTATTTATTCAAAGGCTAGCAACCTCAGACATCTTCTCCAGAATGTCACATTGCAGGTATTCTGTCAAGCACTTTCCTCATTTTTTTTAACTTCTTCCGGTGTCGCCCTTCTCCAGATGGTGTCACAGTTGAAGCAAGCCCATACCCAACCATTCCATTCATCTATTACCAATTCTGTGCCACATTTTTTACATTTCATGTTAGCTTCTCTTTACACAAATATTTTTGTTAAAATAATGTATTTCGAAAATGACTCTTGACCCATAATGTTTCAATTCTTTTACTTCTCTGCCCGCCGTCTTTCTTTTTCTCAGAATAGCAGGGAACTTCAAATTGATGGTTTTCGTATTTATTTAATTTGCTATATATTTCATTATCATACCCGCTCAACACAAATTGCCCCTTAATGTTTTGTATTCTCTCAACTAATTTCTCATGTTCTTCATCTTCCATCTCATGCTTATAATATTTCCCTCCTACCCTTGTTAATAAAACGTAAGGTGGATCAAGATAAAATAAAGTATCTTTTGTATCATACGTATCGATTATAAAGCTCCAGTCTTTGTTTTCAATTTGTACTTTTTGAATTCTTGAATGTACTTCAGGAAGACCTTTGATTGAGGATAGCCAGGACGATGTTTTATTTTTATTAACCCCAAAACTCCATCCTGCTCCAAAGGTCCCGCCAAAACTTTGCCTTGTTGCAACAAACCAATAAACCGTTTTTTTAATTTCATCTTTCTCATTATCCCAATTTCCAAGACAATGATAATATAATTCTCTGGAATGAGGCAATAACTGAACTTGCTCATAAAACAATTTAAATTTTGCAGGATCGCTTATAACCATAAAAAAATTAAAAAGTCCATTGTCAAGATCATTATATACTTCTACCTTAGATGCAGATTTAGCGAATAGTATCGAAGCTCCACCCCCGAAAACTTCGACATACGTTTTATGTTCAGGCAACAAGGGGATTATTTTTTGTTTTGACATCCCTTTGCCCCCGTACCATATGATCGGTGAGTTCATCACACCTTACATCTAAAGGAAGCATCAACAACCTCTCTAATTTCACAACCAGGAATATTCTTGATGCCCATATCCTTAATAAACTTTTTTAATTTAGGTTTGCTGATATCGACAATAGAAACGGGCGCTTTCCCTTCAACTATAGCCCTTAATAACGCTTTAACATCGGTAATCGCTACCTCGATGTCTGCTTTAGCGGAGACTACACCTGTGTCTGTCCGAGTTGTTTTATTAACTTCGCTGACTACTATGGCCGGCGGGATGTAAACATCTTCTTTTTGTTCTCGAAGGCTTTCAGCTTTTTCTATTTTGCCGCTTGCTTCTGCTCTCATAGCCCGCTCTTCAAGTTTCCTTTTCTCCGTTGCTTCTTGCCTCATGCGTTTCTCATCTATTTTACGCTGCTCCTCATCTCTTTTGCGTTTCTGCTCAGTTAGATAAGACGATATTCTGGCTCTAATTATTTTCTCATTTGCTTCTATTGGACGGAGCATCTCATTCCTTTTGGTCGTTAATGCCTTATGCGCTTCATTCGCTTTCTTGATCGGCTCTATCCAATACTCATTGATTTTCTTTTTTAAATTGCTGAAGTTTAAAACCATCTCGCTGGCATAATTAAAGGTTTCAGCGTTTGATACTATTATGTTGCTTACCTTTAACTCATATTTTTGAATTTCTGTTTCCAATCCCTTTACCCTGTCTTCCATTTTTTTCTCTCCTTTCTTTAGTATTTATTTCACACTGTTTGGTATTACCGACCATTTCTTCCTGCAATGAACAATATATTCCGCACTCATGGTAGGGGCAATTCTGACTCCCTTTCCCCCATTTTGGAAATTTTGAAGTATCAGGATTGCAATGATCACCAATTGGGATTATTTCTTCTAATTTTTCAATGATAGTTTTTATTTCAGATTCTTTACCCATTTTCCCTCATCTATGTTTTTATAGTTGCTCATCCGTCATCCTCTTTCTGGTAATTTAACTCTCTAAATAGTCCGTAACCGCTTGATCAATATAATGTTTTTTTAATAAACTTCTAAAAATAATCTCAGCTCGATCATTATAAACATTTTTCTTTTTAAATTTTCCACCGTCATACCAGGCTACAATCCACTTTCTCGTTTTATTCATAAGGCCGTTCTCAACGGCTAAAATTTGCTGACCCGCAATTTGCAAAGCATGATACTGCCTCTTCCCGAATGATCTTTTAAATTCGATAATAGCATTCTCAAATATAGCATCAGGCGTCCCTCCAAACATTAACTTTTCAGAAAACAAACCCTTTTC
>Ga0209345_10003901_pt1 | contig 14878 bp, 11 predicted proteins | sample Cruoilmetagenom7_FD_187294 | JGI IMG/M metagenome (GOLD analysis project Ga0209345, IMG submission 187294) | Oil polluted marine microbial communities from Coal Oil Point, Santa Barbara, California, USA - Sample 7 (SPAdes) (version 2) | ecosystem: Environmental > Aquatic > Marine > Oil seeps ... | reverse complement strand
GAACGCGGGGTTGTGAGTGAATCGTAAGGAAGCTATTCTAAAGGCGGCTATACAGTTATTTGCTGAGAGAGGGTTCCACGTTACGGCTACCTCTGAGGTGGCAAAGCGGGCGGGGGTTGCAGAGGGAACGATCTTTCATCATTTCAAGACCAAAGAGGGGATACTCAGGTACATATTTGATGAGATGATGGATGTGTACGTTGAGGGGATTAAGACACGGCTGATTAAAGGGATCAGTGGTCTTGATGCGATCGAGGAATTAATACGTTTTCACTTTCGATTCAGCGAAGAAAGATCGGAGGAGTTAACGGTTGTGATACGCGATTTTCCTTTCAGGATCACGGAGCCTGGTTCCCCTTTGAGGGAAGTCGTAACTTCCGGTCTTCTTCGAGTTACAAATATCATCAGGGAATGCATCGAAATGGGTCAGAAGGACGGCTCCATTCGGGACATCTCCCCCACGGAGGCTGCTTTTACCATTCAGGGGATGCTTAACGGGTTAAGCCGTTTCAAGCTTTTAGGGCACTTAACGGTTCCTGACCTGTCTGAGCAAGTAGTTGATTTTTGTTTGCACGGACTCGCAAGGTTAAGATAATACAAAAGCGTAAACTACTTTATAGCTTTGATGAAGGATGCCGGAATCTAATATTCAGAAATTTGGTAACAGTTCACAGGGATCAAGAAGACTTTCTTCAGATGGAGGGTTTTCGACAAGATCGGAGCGTATATGCCCAATGCCAGATAAGGTGTTTGCATGGAGTCTCATCACCTCTCTTATAATTATCCTCTTGAGCGTCTCGGTCGTTATGGGGGGAGCCACAGAATATCCATTGACAGGGTCTGAGGTGTTGCCTTTGCGGATCGCTCTCGCTAGAGGACTCCAAAAGAACCTGGATTTGCAGGTTGAACAACTTAACATACCTGTAAGTAGGGAAGGTGTTACCATTAATGATGCCGAGTTTGATCCTGTTCTGGAAAGTTTCTTCTATTCCCAGGATAAAGAGACCCCCTCTTCTTCGGCATTCACGACCGAGGGTCTCGATATTTACAGGCAAACCGGGGGTGATGTGGGCATACGAAAAAGGTTCCGATTCGGCTTGGAGTCTCGTCTCTCTTTCGAGAGCTTTCGTTCTAAGAATAACTCGTCCATAGATGGACTGCGCCCTCAATATTGGAATATCCTTATCCTGAACCTTACACAGCCGCTTCTTAGGGATTTCGGAGAGAGTGTAAACAGGGTAAACGTCAGCATCTCTAAGAACCTGGTTCGTGAGGCTGCAGAGGGTTACATGGATCAAGCCCACCGCATCTGCGAGGAGATTGAGTTGGCCTACTATGGTCTGGCAGGGTTTCTGGAAGTTCTTCGTTACAGGATTGAATCAAGGGAACTGGCCAGGGAACTTCTTCTGGGAAACAGAGAAAAGTTCGACAGGGGTGTGATCTCCATTACCGAGGTGCAGGAGGCTGAGACGGCTGTTATATCCCGGGATGAACGGGTCGTGCGTGCACTGCAAGAGGTTGAGACCGTCCGGAATCGATTGAAGGATCTCCTTGAAATCCGTGCCGGAGATCCCCTATACGATAGGCTTTTCGTAACGGAGAAATTAACCGGGGTAAACCAAAAGTTTCCTGAGCCGGAAAGGGCTATAGCTATTGCTCTGGAAAAACGTCCGGACCTGAAACAACGGCTTATAGGGATCGAAAGCAAAGAGATCTTCATCGAGTATTACCGGAACCAGAGACTTCCAAGGGTCGATCTGGAAGCTACCCTTGGGGTCAACGGTCTATCCGGTGGCGGCCGACACATTAATCTCATTCCAGGCTTTACGATGGCTAGTTCCCCCTATGTGGGCGATTACCGTGATTCCTTTTCTAATATGACCGAGGGTGATGGAAATGAGTGGATGGTAGGCCTTCGTTTTACTTATCCATTGGGAAACAGGGCAGCGAAAGCACGCTACCGGCGAGCTGATTGGGAAAAGAGCCGGACTATTTATGGATTTAAGCGGCTCGAAGGGAAGATCGAGACAGAGGTGAAGAACGCTCTGGTGATTGTGTGTCGTTCTCTTGAGCGTTTCCGGATCTCCGAACACTTCGAGAGCCTCGCTGAAACGACCCTCAATCAAGAGATGGCGCGTCTGAAACACGGGCTTTCCGATACATTTCGCATCCTGGATTTCCAGGACGACCTTATCGAGGCGCACATCCGCAAGGTAAAGGCCCTAGTTGATTTCAACAATGGGTTGGCGAGCCTCTATCGCGCCATGGGGGCAAACCTGGAGCGATTCCATATCGTGGCGGAAAACAATATCAAGGAGGTTATGCGTGCTCAGTATAAGGAGTAGTCTTTTTTCTTTACTGTCTTTTTTTTTCATGGCAGTGTTTCTTTTTTCCTTTCTTCTTCCGGGATGCACGAAGAGGAAGGAGGAGGTCAAGAAAGAGACCCCGGCCGTTCCTGTGATTACGGGAAAGACATCTGTTCGCAGGGTGGAATATCGGCTCAACCAGGTGGGATCCTTGGAAGCGAGTCAAGAAGTGACGATTCGCTCAGAGATCGAAGGGCGTATCGTTGAGATCGTTTTCTCAGAAGGCAGCGAGGTCAAGAAAGGCCAGATACTGCTCCTGTTAGATGCGGCCAAGATAAAGGCGGAGATCCTAAATCTCGAGGCCCGCATAGATCAGCTTCAGATACGGCTGGCCAATAAGAAGCGTACCCTGGAGCGCATCCGTCCGTTGGTGGAGCGAGATCTGATCTCCCAACTCCGGTTCGACGACCTACAGACCGAGATCCAAGAGATCGAGGAGGAGATCACTCAGGGGCGCTCTACCCTGGCCTTCCAAAAGGAGCGTCTTTCGGATACAGTTATCCGGGCGCCTTTTGATGGCACGGCCGATGTTCGCAATATTTCATCCGGTGACTACCTAAAGGTTGGTGATTCGGTGGTAACTATAGTGGATCTGGATCCGCTCGACATGACGTTCCAGGTCCCGGAAAGGTTTAAACCAAGGCTGGTCATCGGCGGGGAAGTTGTGCTCAGGGTGGATCCTTACCCTGACCGAACATTTATGGGGATGATTTCCTTTGTTGCCCCGCGGGTTGATGTCAAGACTCGCACCTTTCAGGTGAAGGCGAGGGTTGACAACATCCAGGGACTTCTGAACCCCGGGATGTTTGCCAGGGTGGAGGTTGTTACGGACATTCACGAGAGCGCCCTAACCGCTCCCTGGGAGAGCATTATTCAGACTGAGGATGGAACTTATATCTATACGGTTTTTGAGAATTTGGCACGCAAGGTACCTGTGCGTCTCGGAAAGATTACCTCTGAATGGGCGGAAATTTTTGATGCGGACCTGAAGCCTGGAGTAAACGTGATCCTTGAAGGAAAGTTCGCCGTAAAAGATGGGGCCAGAGTGGTGGTACGGAACGTCCAAAAGCCCAATAAGTAGAGGATATACAGGAGGCTACACCGTTGTTTTTACCTGACTTTTCCATAAAGCGCCCTGTCGCGGCCACCATGATGGTCGCTGCTCTGGCCGTCTTTGGTCTGATCAGCCTTGGTCGCCTTGGCATATCCTTGTTTCCGGATGTAGATTTTCCTCTGGTTACGGTCTCCACCACATGGGAAAACGCCCGTCCTGAGGAGGTGGACAACGAGATTACGGATGAGCTTGAGGATGCCATCGCAGGGGTCAGCGGCATAAAACACATCATATCCCAGAGCATGGAGGGGCAGTCGTGGGTTACCATTGAGTTTGAACTCAGTAAAGACCTGGACGTAGCCGCCCAGGAGGTGCGAGACAAGATTTCGGCCCGGCTCCATAATCTGCCCGCCGCCGCCGATATCCCTGTGATAGACAAACTCGACATAGGCGCTCAGCCTATTATGTGGCTGGCCGTAACAGGACAACAATCAGTAGAGTATCTGACCAAGATCGTCGATGAACAGATTCGTCCCCTAATACAGAAGATCCAGGGTGTGGGGGGGGTCTTTGTTGGAGGAGGCCGAGAGAAGGAGGTGCATATCTTTCTTCATAGGCAGCGTCTCGCCGCTTATAACATCGGTGTGGACGAGGTTATGGAGTCAATCCGGCGTCAGCACGTGGAGATACCTGGTGGAAAGGTCGAATCCAGGGACAAGGAGTTTTTGATTCGCACCATGGGGGAGTTTGAAACCCCTGAGAGCTTTAATGATCTGATCGTTGCATATCGCAACGGAACCCCGGTCCGTGTCCGTCACATCGGCTATGCAAAGGCAGGCCGGGAAGAAAGCATGGCCGTGGCGAGGTATACGACTAAGGAAGGTACGGAGAAAACTGTGGCCCTGGGTGTGGCGCCCCGTTCCGGAGCCAATGAGGTGGCTATAGCCAAAGAGGTAAGAAACGTATTACCCGAGATAGCAGAGATGCTTCCGGAGGGGATGCGCATCGAGGTCGCAGGGGACAGTACCCGGTTCATAGAGAACTCCATCAATGAGGTAAAATTACAGCTTCTGGTGGGCGGCATCATGGCCGCGCTCGTTGTCCTCCTTTTCCTCCAGAATATTCGCACTACCCTCGTAAGTTCTATAGCGATTCCCATCTCCATCATCGCCACCTTCGCCTGTATCTACGCCATGGATTTTACCCTGAACAACCTGACCTTGCTGGCATTGGTCACGTCAGTGGGGCTGGTCATCGATGACGCTATCGTTATGGTGGAGAACATATTCCGCCATCGGCATGCCCTGGGAAAGGGGCCTATGGATGCGGCCTTCGAAGGATCAGAGGAAGTCGGCTTTGCTGTAGTCGTTACCACGGTGGCCTTGGCCGGTGTCTTTATTCCTGTGGCCTTCATGGGCGGAATAGTGGGGCGATTTTTCTTTCAATTTGCGATGACTATGGTTTTTGCGGTTTCCTGCTCTACGTTTGTGGCCCTCACAGTGGTACCCATGCTTTCTTCCCGCCTCTTAACCGTGGGTGGCGGTGAGGAGAGAGTCTTTATGATCTTCAACCGTGTTATGAACCGGACTTCCCGGGCGTATCGAAGAAACCTCTCCTGGTTGCTGCGGCACCGCTTCGTGATGCCGATAGTGGCCGTGGCTGCCGTACTATTAGGGATTGTTTTCTTCTTATTCATCGGTAAAGAGTTTGTCACAGCCGAGGATCAGGGTCGTTTCTTGATTCAACTGGAAGGTCCTTTGGTCTATTCCATGGACAAGACGGATGAGATCATGGGGCGGTTGGAGGAGAGACTTCGACAGATCCCTGAGATAGACCATTTCTTTTCCATTGCCGGTTCTCCTGGCGGGGGAGTGATGAGTTCCAACAAAGGGATCGTCTTTGTGACCATGGTTTCCAAAAGTGAGCGGACACGAACGCAGGAAGAGGTTCAGTCGGAGGTGCGCGCCATACTTCGCGAGGTCCCGGACATACGCGGCAGCGTTTCGGACATCTCGCCCTTCGGGACACGCAGGCGAAACGAGAAGGTCCAATTCGTGATACAGGGCCCGGATATTACAGCTATAGACCGCTATTCACGTGAGCTGATGGATCGTCTTGCAAAAAACCCTGGGTATGTCGGTATCACCCGTGATCTGGAGATCGGTAAACCGGAGATACGAGTACGGATCGACCGTGAGAAAGCCGCGGATGCAGGTGTGAGTGTCCGGAGTGTAGCGGTGGCGGTGGGGGCTCTTTTGGGGGGCGTAGAAATGAACCCCACAACATACAAGGAAGGAGGAAAGAGCTACGATATTCGTTTGAGGCTTGTTCCTGAGCAGCGCATCCTCCCGGAAGATATACGACGCATATGGATTCGCTCCGCAGACGGCAAGCTTGTGGACATAAGCGGGTTCGTCACCATTCACACCGGTGTTGGCCCTAGTGTAATCAACCGGATGGACCGCCAGCGTTCCGTAACGATATATGCCAACCTGGAGGGCAAGGTTTTAGGCGAGGCCATGGCTGAGGTCGAGGGCATAGCCCGGGACATCCTCCCGGACGGCTACAGCTCCAGGTTCTCAGGGAGGGCAGAGGCCTTTTCCGAGACCTTTGTGTTCATAGCCTTTGCGTTTGGCCTGGCCATCGTCCTTACCTATATGGTGCTTGCTGCCCAGTTTGAAAGTTTAACCCAGCCCTTCGCAATCATGATGGGTCTTCCCCTTTCCTTTGTGGGGGCATTTGGATTGCTCTTCGTCCTCGGCAACACCTTAAACCTCTATTCGATGATCGCCATGATCCTTCTCGTGGGTCTGGTAACGAAGAACGCGATCCTGCTCATAGATTATACCAACCAGCTTCGTGCTAAGGGGGCGACTATCCACGAGGCTCTGGTGGAAGCTGGAGCCACAAGGCTCCGGCCAATCCTCATGACCGCTATATCAACCATAGCAGGTGTCCTGCCCGTGGCTCTTGGGATAGGAGTGGGTAGCGAGAGTCGTCAGCCGCTGGCAGTGGCCATAGCAGGAGGGATGCTCTCTTCCACCATCCTGACCCTGGTGGTGATCCCTGTGACATACTCATACCTGGAGCAATTTGCCCATATAAGGCTCTTTCAAAGGCTAAGGAAGAAGATTATGGCACATGACGGAGACATGAGCGACGTTAAAGTCCACGAAGTGCAGTAGGAGAAGAATATGTGTGGAAGAGCGAAATGCTGTTTTTTACGGTTGCTGCCCTGCAGCGTCGGGTTGCTTCTCTTCCTGCCTGCAGGTAACGCTATTTCGCAAGACTCCTTTGTGGACAGGCAACAGAGGCCGATACCCCTCTCCATGATAAATCAGAGTCCGATTCAGCTTCTTTTTCTCCAGTTGGCGCCAGACAAAGCAGACACACTGCCAAAAGGACATACATCCGCAAGGTTTAACACAACCATAACCAATACACTTCAATCCGAAGCGTCTGCACACTATAGGGCTGCCATTGATATGGAAATGATCAGGACATCATTGGAGCTGAGCTATGGGATACTGTCGTGTTTAGAGGTTGGTCTGTCTTTTCCTGTAGCGCATTATTCTTCCGGATTCATGGACAGGCCTATCCGGGAGGTTGAAAGGATGTCAGGAAAAATTAGACCGGAAAGGAGAGAGGAGAAACCGGGACATTTTACCTATCTAGTTATGAAAGACGACGAGGTCCTTATTTCAAGCTGTAAAGATACTACAAGGATAGGCGACGTGGTGCTCAGGGCAAAGGCAAGGGTTTGGGATGAGGGAGATGCCTTGCCCCGGTTAAGTGCGAGGTTCGCCGTAAAACTCCCAACAGGGGATGATGATCGTGCGTTCGGAAGCTCAGAGGTGGATTGGGGGCTGGGGTTGTTGCTCCAGAAGGATTACAACAAGATGAGTTTTTATTTGAACGGAGATGTTGTCTTCCCCGGAGATGCCTTTGATTATGCAGAGGTTTCTTTGAAAGAATTTTACTCTTTTATGGCAGGGGTTGAATACGTATATACCTCACGGTTTTCTATTGTGGCCCAGTTGAGTTGGCTTACCAGACCGTTCGAAGACACCGGTCTTGACGTGCTCGACCGTAGGATAATTGAGCTTTTGGTGGGTGTAAACTACAGAATGAAAAATAACGTATATGTTCAGACCGGTTTCATGGAGGATGTCTTTGACTCTGACGAGGCAGGGGCGGATTTCACTTTGTTTCTCAATACGGGTATCAACTTCTGATAGGGGACGGTCTGTGCCTTACTGCGTTGAGTCCCCCTTAGTTCATGTCCATCCATAAATGGTTGTTTTCCGCAATCTCTGCCTCAGACTCAGATTTTAATCCTCAAATACTCCATACTTACTCGTATTTCTCCCCCTGGTCTTGTGAAATTTAATAGCTGAAAACCTATAACCATTAATGGCTTATTGCTGTTTCATATTTCATAATTCGTTATGGCCACAAGTAATCAGTAGTGTCCGGTTAGAAAGTTGCAAGAAAGAAAATACGGGAAGTTTAATTGTTTTTTCCGCTATTGCGAATAAATTTCTTGAATTTCTAAGTTTGCTCCGCCAAAATTGCGGAACTCGCTTGTGCCTCGCTCAAACAATCGCAATTTTTTGGCTACGCTGCACTAAGAAATTCTACGAAATTTATTCAATACGCTACAAAAACAATTAAACTCCCCTCACGCAAGATTCTAACCGGACACTACTGACAAGTAATGGGTGTTATTTGGAAATTACAAAACCATTTAGAAAGGAGTATGACTTATGGACTTCAGTTTTACCCCAGAACAGGAAAAGTTAAGGCAAGAATTTGAAACGTTCTTCACTGAGGAGATGAAAAAGGCCCCGCCGGCTTACAGTTCCGGTGGTCTTGAAGCGATGCTCGGTGATGATGAGGGTTGGGAGTTCCACCGTCACCTCGCCCGAAAGTTGGGGGAAAAGGGCTGGCTTTCGCTGGCATGGCCAAAGAAGTATGGCGGGCGGGAAGCATCTGTGATAGACCAGGTAATATTCAGTGAAGTAAGGGGCTATCACAGAGCCCCTGGTGTGGATATATTCGGTATAGGGATAATGGCCCCCACTCTGTTAGTGGCAGCAAGTGAAGAACAAAAGGGAAAGTTCCTTCCGCCTATCGCAAAGGGGGAAGTCATGTACTGCCAGGGGTGGAGCGAACCCAATGCCGGGTCTGACCTTGCCAGTCTCACGACCAAAGCTGTCAGAGATGGAGATTTCTATGTGGTCAACGGGCAGAAGACATGGACCAGCGGCGCCCATAGGGCTGATTGGATGTTTGTCCTGGTAAGGACAAACCCTGATGAAAAGAGGAGCAAGGGTATTAGTTTTTTGCTCCTTGATATGAAGACTCCGGGAGTAACAGTTCGGCCTATTGAAAATATGGATGGTTCCCATATGTTCAATGAGGTCTTCTTCGATGATGTTCGTGTCCCTGTGGCCAACCGAATCGGAGAGGAGAATGAGGGCTGGGGTGTAACAAGGCAGAGCATGAATTTCGAACGGTCTAGCGTGGGCATCTTTTCAGAAAGTAAGAGGACCCTTGAAGAACTTGTTCAGTATGTAAAAGAGGTCAAGAGAGATGGGAAACCGCTTTCAGAAAACCAGGCAATAAGGAATAAGTTGGCTGAGTTGGCAAGCGAGCTTGAGGTTGGCCGTGCCCTGGCATATCGCATAGCCTGGTTACAGGAAAAAGGCGGCCTGTTTATGATAGCTTCTGCTGCATCGGCTGCCAAGGTGTTTGGTTCAGAGTTAGCGCAACGCGTTACCTATGTGGGCTGTGAGATCCTAGGGTTGCACGGTCAGGTGGAGCATTCTAAATGGGCGCATCTGCGCGGGAAATTTCAAAGCGATTATCAAAACTGTCTTGGGCATAATATTGCCGCTGGCAGTTCAGAGATTCAAAGAAATCTTGTTGCTTGGGTAGGCTTGGGGTTACCAAGATAGCGCCTATCCGCAAATGAAATCAGGACGCTAGGTAATGTCCATCCAGAAATGGCTGTTTTCCGCAATCTCTGCGCCTGCCTGTGCGTAGCACGCAGACAGGTCAGACTCAGATTTTAATCCTCAGAATACTCTATGTATTCCTGCGGTTAAAATCTTCGTCTTCCTTGACTTTGCAAAAACTATCTCATTTCTGGATTAACACTAGGTAGGGGAATTATCTATTAAAGGGAGGAAAATATGAATCTCGACTTTAATGAGGATCAGGAGATATTGAGATCATCTGCAAAGAACTTTGCGGAAAAAGAATGTCCTAAAGATATGGTGAGAAAGATAGAAGAGAGCGATGATGGTTATTCACCTGATATCTGGAAGAAGATGGCCGAACTGGGTTGGATGGGGATAGCCTTCCCAGAAGAATACGGAGGCTATGGTGGAGACTTTATGAACCTTATTGTCCTCATGGAAGAGATGGGCCGCAATATACTACCCAGTCCTTTCTTTTCAACGGTTGTATTGTGTGGTCTCACGATATTAGAGGGAGGGACAGAGGAACAAAAGAAAGAGTATCTGTTAAAGATAATCTCTGGTGAGATCATCATGACCTTGGCTCTGTATGAACCCAATGCAAGTTATAATGCCTCCGGGATCACTGTAACCGCTGTTTCCAAAGATGATGGATACGTAATAAACGGTACAAAGCTTTTTGTCACAGATGCCAACATAGCTGATACCTTGTTGGTAGTTGCCAGGACTGATGATACGGATAACCCTGAAGAGGGGGTTACCATTTTATTAGCTGATTCAAAGACAACGGGTATTTCATGTAGCAAGATGCCCACTATAGGCTCGGACAATATGTGTGAGCTGGTATTTGACAATGTTGAGATACCAAAAGGCAATGTCCTGGGGGAAGTGGGAAAGGGCTGGAGCACCCTAAAAAGATCATCCGAAAAGGCCATTATGGCTAAATGTGCCGAGATGTTAGGTGGCACAGAGGCCTCTTTGGACATGACCAACGCCTATGCGAAGGAACGGGTGCAGTATCGTATGCCTATCGCCAAGTTTCAGGTTATCCAACACTATTTGGCTAACATGTGGATCAAAGTAGACACATCCAAGAACATACTGTATGAAGCAAGCTGGATGGTCGGACAGGACATCCCCTGCTCACAAAAAGTGTTCGCTGCCAAGAGCTGGATTAACGAGGCATACAAGTTCGTCACTGAACGGGGTATTCAGATTCATGGCGCCGTAGGGACTACCAGGGAAGGTGACATTGGGCTCTATTATCGAAGAGCAAAGGCTGCAGAGTTGATCCTGGGGGATACAAACCATCATTTGGAAAAGATTGCACAGGAGCTAGGATTATAAATGATATTTTCGAACGGTAACCGATTATCACTCTTTCCGTTGAAGGCCAAAAGCTGGCAAAGGTTAGTATCCATCCAGAAATGAGATGGTTTTTGCAGGGTCAAGTAGGGGCGTATTGCAATACGCCCCTACGGTTGGGTCTGACTCCAGATGAGATGCACAAAGGGGGAAGTTGTTTCGTCCTCGTCCCTAAGTTAAGAAGGGGGAAAAGATCCAGGAAGCATGTATAGGGTGAGCGATGCTTCGTAACTAATCTACACGTTTTCCCATTGCCCTAAGAACTCTTTTCATACTCTCCAAATCTCTAAACACCCTCTCCTGGACCCCCAGCTTTTCATTCACTTTGAGGGCTCTTTCATATAGATTCAAGGCCTTGCTCATTTCTCCCAAACCCTCGTAGGCATGACCAATATTGTAAAGGTCCGTACCGATCCCCGGTGGATACTCAATCTGTTTATCGATCTCAAGCGCCTTCTTGTAATACCCAATAGCTGACGCCGGATCCCCTATGGCCTCATAAACCCTGCCTATATTATTAAGATTGTTGGCCATACCCTTTGAATTTCTTTTTTCTTTGTTTATGCGAAGGGCTTTTTGATAGAATTCCAGGGCTTTATTCGTTTCCCCTGAAGAGTTGCAGGCAAGACCCAAGTTGTTTAGTCTGATAGAGATTCCTTCCTTGTTGCCGGAACTTTCATCAAGCCGCAAGGCCTCTTTGAAATTCTCTTTTGCCCCTTTAACCTCACCGCTGGCCAGCAAAACATTACCGATGTTGTTTAGATTTACAGCCTCGCCGAATGGATCATCTATCTCCTTGCTGATCTTCAAGGCTTCTTCAAAATATTCCATGGCCTTATTCAACTCTTTCATTGAATAGTGTACAGTGCCGATATTGTTTAGATCTCTGGCAACCCCCACTCTATTATCGATACTTTCATTTATCATTAATGATCTTTGAAAATAATCCAAGGCCCTTTGGAGATCGGCCTTTGCGTAATACTCAGAACCCTTCCGACCGAGTTCCATAACCTTGATTTGCCTTTCAGACAGAGCCCGTGCACCTCCACAGCTCATTAAGGCAACCAGGATGAGTAGAACGGACATATTTTTAGTTTTCATCACTTATCAAGCTTTTCCCTACCGTCGACACTTATATTTCCTATAGGTTCCGGGGCTTTTATTTTCCTGCTTATAGGCCAGGTCTTCTTCAAAGCCTCCAGGATCCTCCGGGCCTCTTCCATGTTTTCTTGGCCTGTGTTTACAATTTGAACCATATTTAAAGCTGCCCTCTTGATATCATCTATCGCCCCTGAGGCTCCATTGATCAACTGAGGCATGTCGGAACTTGCCCTTTCGAGGTTTGCCAGGGTCTTGTTTGTCAGTGCCGTTGTTTCCAATAAGTTGTCATACAATTCCCTCCCTTTAATGGCACCTCCCAGATTGCCTTTCCCTGCCTCTATCTCTCCCGTTATAGTCTCCACATTGCCAAGAGCGCGAGCTAGGCTCTTGGTTGCCATTGTGATCTCACTTGTGGTCGCCACAAGGTTAAAAGTGATCTTTTCGATGCCACCGGTTATCTTCCCCATAGAGTTATCCATTTGTTCTGTGGTCGACCTCAGGCTGGTTGCTATTGCTCCTGATTCTCTGTTGAAGTTTTCTGTAATCGACTTTATGTTGTCAAGGGTTTTTGTTAATTTCTCCATAGGAGATTTGAAGTCTATCTCTGCAATCATTTCAGGAATCTCCTTCGTCTCTTCAGACTTTATTACCCCTCCTTCGTACAGAGGAGGTTGCGCCATGGAAAAAACGGAGATCTCTATGGCCTTACTTCCTATGATAGGACCCGAGATCTTAGCTACAGAATCAACCCTTATCCTGTCTCTATAAGTGTCCAGGACGCCGAGGGTAATCTTCACTGTATTATTTTTGTTTAAGCTGATGTCCTTTACTGCGCCTATCTCTATCCCTGAAAGGATTACGTTTGCCCCAGGCTCAATCCCGTGAGCACTGTTAAAAATCGTTGTGAATGTGTATCTCTTCTCGAACCATCTCTGTCCTCGTCCAACTAAGACCAAGGCAACCACGAGCACAACTATGGCGAACAACACGAACGCACCTACATATTTGTCGAAGTGTTTAACCCTAAAGTACATGACCTGCCTCTTCTTTGCACTGACCTTAGGGACGAGGCCGAAATAACTCCCCCATTTGTGCATCTCATCTTCAGGCCATCTTCAGCCGATCCTCAATCACAAAATCCTCGACATAATCCTGCTATGCCTGCGGTTTTGTTCAATCTGATCGACTAAACCTGACCTAAATCAGGGCGCGAATTCCAATGATTTATTTATTTCCAGTCCTTTAGCTGTTCGTAGCGCTCAGCGCTCATCTATCAGGGGCGCTCTTCGATTCATCCGATACCTTTGTTTGAAAAATTATTCCGTTCTTTAGCAGGGCTACTCTATCTGCAATGGAAGAAACAACGGGCACATCACCACTGGCTATTACGGAGGTAACATTCAAATCGTCCTTAAGGTCTTTAATGATCTTTGTAATCTGTTCCACGGTTTGCGAGTCAAGGCTCGCGGTAATCTCATCGAAGAATATGATTTCCGGATCCATTACCAGGGCTCGGGCAAATCCTACCTTTTTCTTCAGCCCGAGGCTTAATTGGGCGGGCAGAAGGTGATCGAAGCTCCTCTCTATCTGTAAGAGGTTCATCTTCGACGATACCCTCTTCTCGATTTCAGACTCACTGAGACGGGTGTGGTAACGTAGGGGAAGGGCTATGTTATCAAAAATACACATATTGCTCATCAACGCTGCGTCCTGGAATATAAACCCAATTTTTTTTCTCAACTTTCGAACATGATCTTTCGGGGCTCTATGGATGTTAATGCCTTTTATCTTTATAGATCCACCTTTCGGGTAAAAGAGGCCGGCACATAACTTGAGGAGCGTACTCTTACCGCTGCCACTTGGCCCGATTGTTGCAAATATCTCTCCAGGAAGTATTTTTATGGTGACACCGTTGAGGATATTATCACCGTTGTAAGAAAAATGTAGGTTGTCAATCTTTATCAGTGCATCAGGATCCATAGGCTCAATCCTTCAAATAGAAGAAAAGCGTTATGATACAGTTTATAATAAAGCATGACAGCAAAGAATTAACGACCCCTCTGGTTGCTGCCTGAGGCACCTCTGTCGAAGAGAACCTTACCGAGAATCCGTTGTATGAGCATACAAGTGATATGATCAGACCAAAGATGAGACTCTTTAGCAAAGAGATTGAGATATCTGTTAGTGTAAGAGAATTTATTAGGTTTTGAAGAAATACGGAAAACTTGGTGGTGGTTATTAAAGTGGATATGATTATTCCTCCAACTATGGCTACAAGGTTAAAGTATATGGATAAGGCCATGATTGCAATCATCACCCCAATGATTCTGGGGGCGGCGATAAAGTAAAAAGGGCTTATCCCCATAGCTTCTATCGCTTCTATCTCATGGGCGACAACCATGTTTCCCAGTTCAGTGACAATCGCCGTTCCAGAACGTCCTACAACAACAAAGGCAGTTAGCAGAGGTCCCAGCTCTTTTATTATTACCATTATTAGGACTTGGGCAACCAGGCTCTCCCCGCCTAATCTTGTTAACTGAGCCCCTGACTCTACAATAACGACCGCACCCAATGAAATAGAAATCAGGGTAATAACCTTCAAAGCTTCAACACCGGTAAAGTATATCTGTTTTAAAGTATTGTCGAAAATGAGGTTTTGACCAAATCTCCTCTCTGTCCACAGCTCTTTGAAGGTTAAGAATAACAATGTAAAGATATTGAGAATAAAACTGGTCCTAGACCACCTTCTGCCGGCAGAAAAATCTATTACACTGATTGCCGAACCTTTTCTGCTCACCGTTAACTTCCTCCCTAATCTTCACTAGGGGCTTATGTTTTACACCTGTTATAAATGGTTCATCGCGTATTACTGGGGTAATCCACTCGAACAGCCATTAATAACTTATAGATTTTCATATATTAAATTTCACGGCGTTATCGGTCGGAATCCTCGACGACGTACTCAATGTACGACTTACTCTGATTCCTCCCTCTGGCCTTGTGAAATT
>Ga0209345_10003899_pt1 | contig 14889 bp, 12 predicted proteins | sample Cruoilmetagenom7_FD_187294 | JGI IMG/M metagenome (GOLD analysis project Ga0209345, IMG submission 187294) | Oil polluted marine microbial communities from Coal Oil Point, Santa Barbara, California, USA - Sample 7 (SPAdes) (version 2) | ecosystem: Environmental > Aquatic > Marine > Oil seeps ... | reverse complement strand
CGCCGCCGCGAAAAAGGCCATGGCGCGGGCCATGCCATGCAGGCTTGTGGCGAAGTTCGGGGCGGAACAGCCGTCGATCCCGTAGCCGGGGCTTGTCTCTCCGGTGACCTCCTCGAAGGCATCAAGGCAGCCGCGCTGGACGGGATGATCGGGGTCCACATAGTCGGCCCCGCCACCCAGATGGCGGTTCAGGGTCAGAAAGCCCGTATGCTTGCCGGAGCAGTTGTTGTGGATCTGGCAGGGCTTTTCGCCCGCCCGGATCAGCGCATCCCGCGCGGGCAGGTCGGCAGGTTCCTGCGGGCCACAGCGGAAATCATCGGCGGTGCAGCCGATATGATCCAGCCAGCCACGGACCCGGTCCGTATGGATCGCCGCACCCTGATGGCTGGCGCAGGCCAGCGCCAGATGCTCGGGCCAGAGCCGGGCCGCATCGGCCGCCCCGCTGGTGATCAGCGGCAGGGCCTGGATCATCTTGGAGGAGGAGCGCGGCAGGACAACCGCCTGCGGGTCACCCCAGGCCTCAACGATCTGCCCGGCAGCATCGCAGATCACGGCATGGCCGTGGTGGATGCTTTCCAGAAAAGGGCCGCGCCAGATCTCGGCCATGGGAACGGGGGCAGTCATGGGATACTCCTCTCTCAACTCTGCGCGAGCAGCGGCGCGTTCTGTGCGATTTTCCGCCAACTCCTCTTTCGTCTGTGGCAGGTTTCAGGCTATTGTTGCAAGGTCGAGAAGAATATGGGCTTCGCGTGAAGGTCGAAAACGACACAGCGCGCCCATCACGAAACTGAGGCACGTACGGCTTGGAGGCTGGACATATGACATCAAGACTGGCGCGCGGATGGCTTCGCGCAGGTGTCGGGGCGGCAATGGTCCTGGCAACGACAGGCGCTTGGGCGCAGCAGACAAGCAACAATCAGGTCGCCGCGAAAACGGATTGGAGCGTCTTCGAGGATGCCGATCCCAAGGAATGCTGGGCTGTTTCCTCGCCCAAGGAAACCGTCAACACACGCGATGGCCGCGTGGTGGCCGTGCAGCGCGGCGAGATCCTGTTGATGACCTTCTATCGCCCCGCAGCCGGGGTGAACGGGCAGGTCACCTTTACCGGCGGCTATCCCTTCGCATCGGGGTCGACCGTGAACCTGAACATCGGCGGCACCCAGTTCGAGCTGTTCACCGAAGGCGAATGGGCCTGGCCCGCTTCGGCCGAGGATGATTCCCGTATCATCACGGCCCTGAAGGGCGGCTCGTCCGCCATTCTGACCGCCCGGTCCAGCCGGGGGACGGTGACCAAGGACACGTTCTCGCTTCTGGGTTATACCGCCGCCACGGACGAGGCCGCGCGCCGCTGTCAGTGACGCGGGCCGCAGCGCAGTGACGGGCAGCCCCTGCGGGCTGCCCTTTGTCGTTTCAAACTTGCCTTTGGATTCGCCGCGCGAATCCTGTATGTGCCCTGCTTGTTTCCAAGGATGGATAGCCCGATGACCGCCACCGCCCCGATCACCCAGGATGTGATGACCATTCCGCGCAAGCTGCCGGACGGGCCCGTCAATCTTGTCGGCTTGACCCGTGACGGGATGCGCGCGGCCTTGATCGCTCATGGCACCCCGGAAAAGCAGGCCAAGATGCGCGTGGGCCAGATCTGGCAGTGGATCTACCAGAAGGGCGTGCGCGATTTCGACCAGATGACCAATCTGGCGAAACCCTACCGCACCGAACTGGCGCAGCATTTCTGCATCGAAGTGCCGGAGGTCGTGACGCGGCAGGTGTCTGAGGACGGAACGCGGAAATATCTCGTCCGCATCAATGGCGGGCATGAGGTCGAGGTCGTCTATATCCCCGAGGAAGGGCGCGGCACCTTGTGCATCTCGTCCCAGGTGGGTTGCACGCTGACCTGTTCGTTCTGCCACACGGGCACGCAGAAACTGGTGCGCAACCTGACCGCCGCCGAGATCATCGGACAGGTGATGGTCGCGCGCGACGATCTGGGTGAGTGGCCTGCACCGGGGCGCAACCCCAAGGACGAGACGCGTCTGCTGTCCAATATCGTGCTGATGGGCATGGGCGAGCCGCTTTACAATTTCGACAACGTGCGCGACGCGATGAAGATCGCGATGGACCCCGAAGGCATCAGCCTCAGCCGCCGCAGGATCACCCTGTCCACATCGGGCGTGGTGCCGGAAATCGCGCGCACCGCGCAGGAAATCGGCTGTCTGCTCGCCGTCAGCTTCCACGCCACCACGGATGAGACACGCGACAAGCTGGTGCCGATCAACAAGCGCTGGAACATCGCCACCCTGCTGGACGCCTTGCGCGAATATCCCAAGGTGTCGAATTCCGAGCGGATCACCTTTGAATACGTGATGCTGGCCGGGGTGAATGACAGCGATGAAGACGCCCGCCGTCTGGTCAAGCTGATCGAGGGGATTCCGGCCAAGATCAACCTGATCCCCTTCAACGAATGGCCCGGCGCGCCTTACAAGCGGTCGTCCGGCAACCGCATCCACGCCTTTGCCGACATCATCTACAAGGCCGGGTATGCCAGCCCGATCCGCACCCCGCGCGGCGAGGATATCATGGCCGCCTGCGGACAGTTGAAATCGGCCACCGAGCGCGCCCGCAAGACCCGCGCCCAGATCGAGGCGGAAGCCGGTCTGCGCTGATCCCGGAATCACACCAGGGGACAAGGGCGGATCAAGCCATCCGCCCGCCGCCACAATGATGGCAGGGCATTGGGTGAACGACAGGCCGGAGACCGGCCCTGTCCCGCTCAATTGTATGAAAATCCGGGATAATTAACCTTTCAGCACCCATGCGAACAATGCCAGGCTGCGTGCCTTAATTGTTTCCTCACGCCCCGCAATCGCCCCGATTGGGTAGAATTCACGCCCAAGTCTTTGAACAGACTGTTTCCTGTGAAGGTTTTCCAACAGGAGTGAAAAACATGTCCGTTATCCAAGCCAGCGATGCCTTTCTGGCCGCTCAAGTTCTCGATCTGGTGCTCAGCGAGCGGCGCAAGGCGCTGTCGCCGCGCGAATGGAAACATCGTCTGGCCGGCTATGGCTACAGCCTGACGCAAGCCGAAGACGGTGTCGTAGTGACCAGCCTGCGCACAGGCACGCCGGTCTGCGCGGTTCCGGGTGAAATGACAGTATGAGATCGCATGACGATCTGGTGGATGGCGTTGCGCCATCATCATGATCGTCCGGACTGCGCCGACCCTGCCGGTTATCCGGCGATCCGGGCCGTCATCAATGGCTCTTGCTGATCGTTGGAATAAAGCAATAGCGCGCCTGTCGGATCAATGTCGAAACGGCTGATCCGCGCCAGAAGCGCGAAGAACCGCTGTTCCTGCTCCATCAAGGCAGGCGCACAGGCCATCCGCGTCGCGGCCACCGGCCCGATGCTCAGACCCTCGCCGCTCAGGTCGAAGGCGGCGTTGTAACGGTTGCAGCCGCCGCGCCCGGCCAGACGCCGCGAGGCTGCGTCGAATTCCAGCGTGACCCGCGCGCTGTCCACTATGCCCGCGCTGTCGATATCCTCGACCACCCATTCGACACCGGCCAGCAGGTCGATCGATTCGCCACCGCATCCCTGCAAGACACCCTCCTGCCATGACACCCGGACAGTTTGCGGATAGGGCGTGCCCGACATCAGGTCGTGGCAGATCCTCTCGGACAGACGCAGCACCATCCCGGCGCTGGGCATGTCGAAGACGAAATCCGCACCATCCAGCCCGGCACGCGGCAGGCGCGCGCGCACCGGCGTCATTCCGATGTTGGGGATCAGTTCGACCTGACCGCCTGCGATGGTCAGGGACCAGAAAGGCTCGGTCCCGCGCGCGCGGTAGGGTTGATCGGGTTCAGGCGGCACGGCCACGCATTCGGGCAATGCCTCTCCGGCCAAGGACACCAGCGCCGTATCCCCGCGCGACCAGTAGAACGTGCCGGGATCGGCCGGATCCTCGAATTTCGCGCCCGAGGCTGCGGGAATCTGCGACAGGATCAACCGCGCGGCGTCGGTCTCCAGCACCGCGCGATCCTCGAAAAAGCCGACGCGCAGCCGGACATCGCCACAGCGCAGGGTGCTGGCGAAACCCATCGGCTGAAAGCTGTTCAGCACGATCTCGCCCAGCGCCACGGGGGCCGAACCGGCCGCCACCATCATCGCATCGCTGACCCAGAGGGGCTGGCCATCCATCACGACGGCGGCGCGGATCGTGGCGCTGACGCCATCGGGCAGGGTCATCGAGAAGGGCAAGGGTACCTGTTTGCCACCACTCTGGAACCGCGTCTCGGCCAGCAGGGTATCGTGCAATCCGCGCGCCTCGATCACGATCTCGGCCCCGGCGGGCAGGGCGATGCGGGCCAGATAGGTCAATGCACCTTCCACGGGACGCGCCATGGCTGCGTTTGCCAGAAGCGAAACCGCCATCGCGGAAACAGTGGCCAGACGGAACATCGCAGACCCTTTCGAAAACGGCACAGTCACCAAAGTGCAGTATAGAACAGTGCGATTCCCGCTCAATCTCTTTCCGGTCGGGGCAGCGAAGATCGGCGCACCGTCAGCGCCCGGGGATCGCGCCGCGTTTCTCGCCGGCCCCGTCCCAGTCGGCCATCGCGGCGACCGCCTCTTCCGCCGTCTCGACAAAACGGAAAAGCGTCAGATCCTCGCGCGAGATCGTGCCCGCCTCGGCCAGCGCCTCCCAGTTGATGATCGTCTCCCAGAAGGTGCGACCGAAGAGCAGGAAGGGCACACGCTTCATCCGGCCCGTCTGGATCAGGGTCAGCGCCTCGAACATCTCGTCCAGCGTGCCGAAGCCGCCCGGAAAGATGCAGACCGCATTGGCCCGCATCAGGAAATGCATCTTGCGGATCGCGAAATAGTGGAAGTTGAAGCACAGGTCCGGCGTCACGTATTCGTTCGGGGCCTGCTCATGCGGCAGCACGATGTTCAGCCCGATGGAAATGCCGCCCGCCTCCTTGGCGCCGCGATTACCCGCCTCCATCACGCCGGGTCCGCCGCCCGTGGTGATGATGTTGCGATGCCCGCCCGCCTCGAGCGAGGCCTGAGTCACCAGAAAGGCGAAGCGGCGCGCTTCCTCATAATATTTCGACAGGCCCGCCAGTGTCTCGGTCTTGGCGGCGTCCTTTTTCGCAGGCGCGGGGATGCGCGCGCCGCCGAACAGCACGACAGTGCTTTCAACGCCGTATTCGTCCAGCATCAGCTGCGGCTTGAGCAGTTCCAGTTGCAACCGGACGGGGCGCAGTTCGTCCCGGCACAGGAAATCATTGTCCGCGAAGGCCAGCCGATAGGCGGCCGAACGGGTCTGTTCGGTCTGCGGCACGCCATGGGCGGTTTTGATATCCGTATGGGCATCGCGGAACGGGCTGGAACGGTCGTCTTTCATCGGGGTCGCTTTCTGCAAAGGCCTGCTTTCGGAGTATCAAAGCCCACGCCGCAAGACCAGTGACGATGGGGTGACAGGCGGCACCCTCATGATTGCGCGCGGCGGCACTTGGCCTTATAGGCGTGGCCAAACCCAATTCAGCCCACCGGAGATTTGATCATGTCCAACGCCGCCCTTGAATCAGCCATCGAAGCCGCGTGGGAGGCCCGTGACGGCATCACCCCCGCCACCAAGGGCGAGGCGCGCGATGCGATCGAGGCCACGCTGGACGCGCTGGACAGCGGCACGCTGCGCGTGGCCGAACGGCAGGCGGACGGGCAATGGCATGTGAACCAGTGGGCCAAGAAAGCCGTGCTGCTGGGGTTCCGCATCAAGGACATGGAAGTGCAGGACGGCGGGCCGCAGTCCGGCGGCTGGTGGGACAAGGTCGACAGCAAGTTCAAGGGATGGGCGGCGGCTGACTGGAAATCCGCAGGTTTCCGCGCCGTGCCCAACTGCGTCGTGCGCCGCTCGGCCTATATCGCGCCGGGCGTGGTGCTGATGCCGTCCTTCGTGAACCTTGGGGCCTATGTGGACAGCGGCACGATGGTCGACACCTGGGCCACCGTGGGATCCTGCGCGCAGATCGGCAAGAACGTTCACCTGTCAGGTGGCGTGGGCATCGGCGGCGTGCTGGAGCCGATGCAGGCCGGTCCCACCATCATCGAGGACAACTGCTTCATCGGCGCGCGCTCGGAAGTCGTCGAAGGCTGCATCGTGCGCGAAGGTTCGGTCCTTGGCATGGGTGTCTTCATCGGCAAATCCACCAAGATCGTGGACCGCGACACCGGCGAAGTCATGTATGGCGAAGTGCCCGCAGGCTCGGTCGTCGTCGCGGGTTCCATGCCGTCCAAGAACGGGATCAACCTCTACTGTGCCGTGATCGTGAAAAAGGTCGACGCGCAGACCCGTTCCAAGACCTCGATCAACGAGTTGCTGCGTGACTGACGAGGCCCCCAAGCCTGCCAAGAAACCCTCGCGCCAGCAGGTCTATACCCTGCTGGTCGAGGTCGGCCGCAAGGATGGTGACGGCTTGCCGCCCAAATCAACCGGCGCAGCGCTGATGATCTATGCCTCGGGCGTGGACGAGGCCGAGGCCGTGCGCGAGACCGTGGCGATCCTCAAGCAGGCCGATATGGCCCCGCTGGACGTGACAGGCTACGGCACATTGGAAGAACGCCTCGCCGATGGTCAGGAGATCGACGCGGACGAGCGCGCCCTGATGGCCCGCGCGCTGGAGGAAAACGCCGTCATCGTCGCACAGGTCACCCCGTTCGACGACTGACCCGCCCCCGGCTTCATCTTGCCGCAAATACTCACAACCCGACCCGCCTCAGGCGGCACGCCGCACGTCTTGCGTGTTTACGCGGCACGCCGCTCGGGTTCGGTTTTACGCGGCACGCCGCTCGGACAGGGTGACCGCCTCGAAGGCGCGCAGCACCGGATAGGCAGAGGCCGCGTGATCCGGCAGGCGTGACTGCTCGACCCCCGCCAGAAGGCTGGCCGCGATCTTGGCCGGATGCCTGCGGATGCGTCCGATGAACAGGCTTTCCACCGCCGCCCCCGCCGCGAGGATCGCCTCGTGCATGGGCAACAGCACCTGCCCATAGGTCGCGGTCGGGCCGACCGCCACGAAATGCGCGGCCGTGCCGTTCACCAGATGGCGGGCGGGCACCAGCACGAATTCCTGATCGAACAGGTATTCGACATCCGATCCGCCGATCACCAGCCGCTGCTCGGGGGCCACGACGATATCCTGTTGCAGGCCGAAATAGGGCGCGCGCAGCCGCACCGGGCGCAGCAGGCCACTGGCAGGCACTGTGCGCCGCACCACTTGCAGCACGGGCGCATTGCCGCCATCGGCCAAGCGCATCAGGTCACCGCGCGCGATGCGCCCCATCGGGCGATAGCCATAGGGTGTGCAGAGCGGCACCCGCGCGTCCAGCGTCGGCAGGGGACCCACAGGTTCGATCCGCGTCGAGACCGCGAAGAAATTGACATCACGGTCAAGGCTGCGGGTTTCGGGATGCATGGTGACGGCCTGCACGTCGCGGAGCAGCAGGGGCGGCGGGTCCCGCAACTCGGTCAGGAAGAGGCCCGGCGCGCCCACCTTTTCGACGACAAGACGCCCGGTCCGCGCGGGGGCATCCCAGCTATAGCTGATCCGCAATGTATCATCGCCGTTCACGGCATCATGCTGCACCACGCCGTGACAGACCTGCCCGCCCTGCGACACCACAAGCACCACGCCACCGCCGGGAATGGCCTGCAATGACAGACCGCGCCGCCACGGATGCAGGTGTTCCCATTCCAGCAGGGTCTGGGGACGACCATCCGGCGCCAGCCGCGCCTCGAGCAGCAGGGTGCCGCGGGTCAGCAGGGCGCTGGGATCGTCGCGCTGTGTGGCGGTTTCGGCCCGTCCGGCATCGCCGCCCAGACCAGAGCAGGAGAAGCGCGGCGTCGCGCGGTCGGCAATCGCAATCCACGCCATGTCAGGCCACGCGCCGATCTGCGCAGAGCACGCGCGCCTCGAAACTGCGCAGCATCCGCCGCGCGGCAGGGCTGTAGCCCTCCCATGTGGCGGGGTCCAGTTCCGGGAAAAGGGCCACGATCTCGCCGATCACATCGGCCTCGAAACTGTGCACGATCTGCGGGCCGGGCAGGAAGCTCTCGGTCTCGAGACCTTCCGAGAATACGACCTGGTGCCGGTCGAACATGATATGGACATAGTCGACCATACCGCCCTCGATCCGCCTGACGCTGTAGTCATTGACCAGATCGCGCGCGGCCACCAGCACCTCGCGTTCACCGAAAAGCATCTCGGCCAGACTGTCGCGGATCAGGATGCGGTGCAGCGGCGAGACAAGAAGCTGGCGATGCTCGCCGAAGGTGCCGGGCGCGATGCAGATCGGGGCGAACTCGCCCCGCGCCTCGACCTGCCGCTGACCGATCCAGCGCAGGGGCTGCGGCCCGTCATCCTTGGTCATCACCAGATCGCCGGGGCACAGCCCCTCGACCGGCACTTCGCCGCCCGGTGTCAGAACAAGGGTGCCTGCCACGAAACAGGGCACGGAATCGATGATGACAAAGCCGGTGTCCGTCTGGCCGGTGCTGCTGGCGACGGTATAGGTGAAGTTGGCCACCTCGACGTTGCCATCGCCATCGACGGTCAGGGTACCGTCGGCGTTCACGGTGACCTGCTGGCCGGAGTTCAGCGTGATGACACTGCCCGCAACGACCGGCTGGCCGTTGATATGGGTGATGGTCAGCACGCCGCCGGTGGCGTTCACGTCATTGGCCAGAACGTTGATCACGGCCGTGCCGTTGGGATAGATCTCGGCCATGTCCGTCTGCGCCACCAGCACGGTCTGCACCGAGTTGCCCGCGATCAGGACGTTGGTGTCATACTGGGAATCAAGCACATCCGCGATGCCGATACGGATCGAGTTCACCTGCCCCGGAGTGACCACCATCGTCAGGGTCATGGTCAGGGTGAAGCCGTCCATTTCCGTGTTGTAGGGGCTGCCCACGTTCGAGATGAAAAGGTTCTGGTTGCTGCCCGCGTTCAGGTTGTTGGGGTCGATGTCGCCATCGCCCACCTCCAGTTCGACCTGCTGACCATTGACCCAGACGCCGAAGAAATCCTGATAGGCGCCATTGGCGAATTCGGGATATTCCTCCGAGGAAAAGACGAATTGCATCGTCATCAGGTTGCCGGTCGGGATGAAGTCCACATCCAGCCAGGCCGCATCGAAGGTATTGGTGCCGGCCGCCGCATTGAACAACGCGTTGTTGTTGACGCCCGATGTATCGGTGGTCCGCGACGCGGTCAGGTTGGCCTGCGTCGGGTTGGCGTTACTGCCCCCGGCCGAGTTGGTGAAATCGGTCGCCCGCCCCGTGGACAGGATCACCCCGGTATCGCTGGGCGTGACGAAGCCCGAGACCGAGTCCCCGTTCGAATAGATCCCCGAGGATCGCGAGTCGCCCGTATAGCTGGCGCTGACGACCGTGACGCCATCGCCGAAAATCTCGTTCGCCATCTGCGTCGCAGATGCGTTCGTGTTCACCGGAAGTCTGTTCGCTGCAACCATGAAATTACTGCCTCACATCGTCAGAGGCAGTGCAGCATGGAGCCATGGACGGGAATAACCCGCCAACGCCGGGTCATTCCGGCGTATTCCATGATGGGGATCACGTTGGATCCTGCTGCTTGCGACCTGCCTCGGGTCTTATCATTGCAGACAGGTTAACACCGGACGCGTGACACTGTTAATGATCTTCCGGCCCCCTGACCGCTATCGCCATGAAATTGCGCCTTTTCTGACACATTCATGCAATCGGTGATGGTTTGCCGTTCCTTCAAAACCACGCTAACGATGCACAACCGCACGAAAGGACGCCGCCCATGGCACAGCCGCACAGCACCACACCCGCCCCCGTCGATCCCGCCGACCTGACCGTCGCGCTGATCCGCTGCCCCTCGGTCACGCCGGTCGAGGGCGGGGCGCTGGTCCTGTTGCAGGAGCTGCTGGAAGGCGCGGGTTTTGCCTGCACCCGCGTGGATCGGGGTGACGTGTCCAACCTCTTCGCGCGCTGGGGGGCCAAGGGGCATCCCCATACATTCGGCTTCAACGGACATACCGACGTGGTGCCCGTCGGCGACGAGGCCGCCTGGACCGTGCCGCCCTTTGGCGGGGTCATCAAGGATGGCCAGATCTGGGGGCGCGGGGCCACGGACATGAAATCGGGTGTTGCCGCCTTTGCCGCCGCCGCGATTGATTTCGTGCGCCAGACCCCGCCCGACGGGGCCGTGATCCTGACCATCACCGGGGATGAGGAAGGCGACGCCGTGGACGGGACCACCGCCCTGCTGGACTGGATGGACGCACAGGGCGAGGCGATGAGCGTCTGTCTGGTGGGCGAACCCACCTGCCCCGAACGCATGGGCGAGATGATCAAGATCGGACGGCGCGGATCAATGACCGCCTTCTTCACGGTCACCGGCGTGCAGGGCCATTCCGCCTATCCGCACCGGGCCAGAAACCCGCTGCCCGCCATCGCGCGGCTGATGGACCGGCTGTCGAGCCACGAGTTGGATCAGGGCAATGAGCACTTCGACCCCTCCACGCTGGCCGTGGTCACCATCGACACGGGCAATCCCGCGACCAATGTGATCCCGGCCCAATGCCGCGCCAGCGTGAACATCCGCTTCAACGACATCCATTCCGGCGCAGGCCTGACCGACTGGCTGCGCGCCGAGGCGGACAAGGTGGCGGCGGAATTCGACGTGCAGATCAGCATGACCGTCAGGATTTCCGGCGAAAGTTTCCTGACGCCGCCCGGCGCGCTGTCGGACATGGTCAGCGCCGCCGTGCAGGCGGAAACCAATGTGGTGCCGGTCCTCTCGACCTCGGGCGGGACGTCGGACGCGCGTTTCGTCAAGCACCACTGCCCGGTGGTGGAATTCGGGCTGGTCGGCCGCACCATGCACCAGGTGGATGAGCGGGTCGAAATCGCCCATATCCATCAGCTCAAGGCGATCTATACCCGCATCCTGCGGAGCTATTTCGGCTGATCCGTCCGGGCGCTGTCTTGTGGTCAATCGGGGGGCCGCATGGGCGATTCTCCATGACGGCCCGTTACACCTGTGATAACCGGAGAGCATGAGCCAGCTTCCCACGAAGGCCGAGATCCTGAACTGGATCGCGGACCACCCGACCCTCACCGCCAAACGTGATATCGCCAAGGCTTTCGGCATAAAAGGTGCTGCGCGGATCGACCTCAAACGGCTGCTGAAAGAGCTGGAGGACGAGGGGCATCTGGCCAAGCGCAAGAAGACCTATCGCGACCCGGATCGCCTGCCCCCTGTCAGCATCGTGCAGGTCGGCCCGCCCAATGCGGAAGGCGACATGACCGCCCGCCCGCTGGAATGGACCGGGGAAGGACCCGAGCCGCGCATCCTGATGATCGCGCGCACCACCGACCCGGCCCTGGGCGAGGGCGACCGGATTCTGGCGCGCCTGACCGAAGTGCGCGGGCAGACCCATCATTACGAAGGCCGCCTGATCCGCCGCATCGGCACCAATCCGGCGAAAGTGCTGGGCGTGTTCCGCAAGACATCCGAAGGCGGGCGTATCCTGCCCATCGACAAGGGCGACGGCAAGGAATGGCTGGTCCCCGAAGGCGCGACCGGCGGCGCCAAGGACGGTGAACTGGTCGAGGCCGAGCAGGCAGGCCCCAAGGCACGCATGGGCCTGCCACGGGCCCGCGTGATCAACCGTCTGGGTGATCCGTCCGCGCCCAAGGCGGTCTCGCTGATCGCGATCCATCAGCATGGCATTCCCGACGATTTCCCCGATGAAGTGATCGCCGAGGCGGACAGCATGAAACCCGCCGGCCTCTCGGGCCGCGAGGACATGCGCGACATGCCCCTGATCACGATTGATCCCTGGGACGCGCGCGACCATGACGATGCCTGCTGGGCCCATGCCGACGATGATCCCGCCAATGCGGGCGGCCATGTGATCTGGGTCGCCATCGCCGACGTGGCCCATTACGTGCACCCCGGATCGGCCCTGGATATCGAAGCGCGCCGCCGTGGCAATTCCAGCTATTTCCCGGACCGCGTGGTGCCGATGCTGCCCGACCGTCTGTCGGGTGACCTCTGTTCCTTGCATGAAGGCGTGCCGCGCGCCTGTATCGCGGTGCGGATGCAGGTGGACGCCACCGGCCAGAAGATCGGGCATCGTTTCGTGCGCGGGCTGATGCGCTCGGTCGCCTCGCTCAACTACCGCGAGGTGCAGGAGGCGCGCGACGGCGCCCCGAACGAGAAATGCGCGCCGCTGATGGATCTGGTCATCACCCCGCTTTACGCCGCCTATGACGCGCTGGTGAAGGCCCGCGCCCGGCGCCAGCCGCTTGATCTGGACCTGCCCGAGCGCAAGGTGATCCTGTCGGACGAGGGCAAGGTCACATCCGTGAACTTCGCCGATAGGCTGGACGCCCATAAACTGATCGAGGAATTCATGGTGCTGGCCAATGTCGCCGCCGCCGAAACCCTGATCGCCCGCCGCTCGCCCCTGCTGTTCCGCGTCCACGAGGAACCCAGCCCCGAAAAGCTGGAAGCGCTGCGCGACACCGCACAGGCCGCAGGTCTTGTGCTGGCCAAGGGGCAGGTCCTGAAAACCGCGCATCTGAACGCGCTTCTGGCGCAGGCCGAAGGCACGGATCATGACGAGCTGATCAATATCTCGACCCTGCGCGCCATGACGCAGGCCTATTACAGCCCGTCCAACTTTGGTCACTTCGGGCTGGCGCTTCAGGCCTATGCGCATTTCACCTCGCCGATCCGGCGCTATTCGGATCTGGTGGTTCACCGGGCGCTGATCTCGGCGCATAAATGGGGCGATGACGGTCTGAGCCATCAGGAAATCGAGCGGCTTGAGAAAACCGCCCAGCATATCAGCGAGACCGAGCGCCGCTCGATGATGGCCGAGCGGGATACGAATGACCGCTATCTGGCGGCTTTCCTGTCGGACCGTCTGGGCGCGGAATTCACCGGGCGGATAAGCGGCATCGCCAAGTTCGGGGCATTCGTGAAGCTGGATGAAACCGGCGCGGACGGCCTGATCCCGATCCGGTCGCTGGGCAGCGAATATTTCCACTTCGACCGCGACAAGGGCACGTTGATGGGCTCGCAGACCGGGCTGACCATCGGGCTGGGACAGCGCGTGCGGGTCAAGCTGACCGAGGCCGCGCCCGTGACGGGCGGCATCGCGCTGGAACTGATCAGCATTGAAGGCCGCGACATGCCCAAGGGCCCGCCCGGATCGCGCGGCAAGCCGCCGAAACGCGCGCTCGGCAAGGCCAAGCACAAGACCGCCAAGCTGAAACGCAAGGCGGATCGCCGCAAATAATCGCCCTGCGACAGGCCCATCGGCGGAACCCTGCGGCACCCGCGCACGGGGCCAGAGAACGCTTTTGCAAATACCGCGCTTGCGCTACCATTGTCAAAAATGACCAAGCACAAGCGAGGCCGAGCACATGAGCATGAAATTCCTTCTTCCCCTGTCAGCGGTGATCCTGATGACCAATGCCGCCTGCGCGGGACCGGTCGAGCGGTCCCTGCGTCCCGAGGCGCGGCCCTCGGCCCTGTCCAGCATTCAGCAGGCGTCGGCCCCGGCCACATTGGCACCGCCGGTTTCGGCGCAGACCCGCGCCGAATTCGACCGCTGGGCCGCAGGTTTCAAATCGCGCGCACAGGCGCAGGGCATCCGCCCGGATGTGCTGCAACGGTCCTTTGCAGGCATTGGCTATGATCCGTCAGTCATCGAACGCGACCGCAATCAGTCGGAGTTCAAGCGCGAGATCTGGGATTATCTGGACAGTGCCGCCTCGCCCATCCGGGTGGCCAACGGACAGGCCGCCTTGCAACGGCATGGTCGCACCCTGCAGGCGATCGAAGACCGTTTCGGTGTCGAGAAAGAGGTCGTGACCGCCATTTGGGGCATGGAAAGCACCTATGGCGAACGACGCGGCACCATGGATGTGATCCAGTCGCTGGCGACACTGGCCCATGACGGGCGGCGCGGCGAATTCTTCGAAAAACAGCTGATCGGGGCGTTGCAGATCATTCAGGCGGGCGATGTGGACCCGCGCAGCATGACCGGAAGCTGGGCCGGGGCCATGGGCCATACCCAGTTCATCCCGACCTCCTATCTGGCCTATGCGGTGGATTTCACCGGCGATGGCAAGCGGGACATCTGGTCGGATGATCCCACGGATGCGCTGGCCTCGACCGCCGCTTACCTCAAGCGATTCGGCTGGACCAAGGGCCAGCCATGGGGCGTCGAAGTGCGCCTGCCCGCCGGTTTCAACGCGAACCTTGCCAAGCGCGACCTCAAGCGCAGCCCGTCCGAATGGGCGGCGATGGGCGTGACCGATATGCAGGGGCGCGCGGTGCCGAACCATGGGCAAGCGGCGATCCTGCTGCCGGCCGGTACGGCGGGCGCGGCCTTCATGATCTTCGACAATTTCGGGGTGATCGCACGCTACAACAACGCCACGGCCTATGTGATCGGCGTGGGCCACCTGTCCGACCGGATCAAGGGCGGGCCGGAGATCCAGACCGCATGGCCGCGCGGCTATGCGCCGCTGTCCTTTGACGAGCGGATGGAGATGCAGCAGCGCCTGCAGGCGCGCGGCTTTGCGGTGGAGAAGATCGACGGGATCATCGGACCCAACACGACCGAGGCGATCCGCGCCTTCCAGCGGTCCGTCGGTGTGCAGGCGGACGGCTTTCCCAGCCAGGACGTACTGGCCCTGCTGAAACGCTGACGCGCGCCGCGTGCGGACGGCGGCGCCCCGGTGCCGCCGTCGGATGAGTATTTCGGGCAAGATGAAGCGCGGGCGTCAAATCACTTGCGTGGTGGGGACCGGGC
>Ga0209345_10003898_pt1 | contig 14891 bp, 12 predicted proteins | sample Cruoilmetagenom7_FD_187294 | JGI IMG/M metagenome (GOLD analysis project Ga0209345, IMG submission 187294) | Oil polluted marine microbial communities from Coal Oil Point, Santa Barbara, California, USA - Sample 7 (SPAdes) (version 2) | ecosystem: Environmental > Aquatic > Marine > Oil seeps ... | reverse complement strand
CTGATGACATCCTTCAATCTCTTTATCGTTACAACAGTTTTTAATAGAACATATTCTGCAGACTGGAAAAATAATACCCTCTGATAAGCATCCCGTGCAAGCTATATCATCTACGCTCTTTGCAAACGCTCTATATATAGGCAGCAATTTTTCTTTAAATTTCAAATTATTTTCTCGGTGGGCGATATAAATTGAGCATACACCACAGTACAATCCGCATGGTGCTAATAAATCTTTTTTGATCTCAACCATTTAATCTCATCGTTTAATAATTCTAGATATTAAAAATTAATATTGAATAGTTAAACCTTTTGATTTACTTATAAGATTTGATTTTATTAATTATCTAAAGTTGGAAAGGAAAGAAAGAAATATTAATTATTAAAATTAACACATATTAGTTGAATTGGTGAAAATAAAAAATGAATGGTCTTTATCTTCCGTATTTGTTATATTTTATTTTAACAGGATTATCTATTATTGGAATTATAATAACAGGATATTTAGTAAAGAAGCAACAACGTAAAAAGGAATCGTATTTAATCCATAAACCAAAAATCTTATATATTTTAGCAATCTGGGGATCATTCTATATTATCTCATTTTCAATAGAATGGTTAGGCCATATTATTGGATTGTGGACTTGGCTTAACACAAATTACATTTTTCTTCATGCAGCAGTTTGGTGGGCCAATGTTTTGACGATCTTGGTTATTTACTTATCAACACTAAAACCAATAATTAGATATTTAATAATATTAAGTTGGGTGCTATTATTTGAATATCTACAAGAAACTTTGATTCATTGGGTGACCCATTTTCCATTATTTGGAAATCCTTACACGATGATAACTCTTGTTATGTGCCTAACTTGCAGTGTAAATTTTATAATTTTTAACTTATTTGTTAAACTTAAATTTTTGAAGAAAATTAAATAAATTTATCACGTATTATCATTAATATCATAAATTTTAGATTTTTTCTTTGGTTATTATGAAAATTGCACGATATTATAACAATAACGATGTCAGGCTTGATGAGATACCAAAACCAATAATTGGTTCAGGAGAATTATTGGTAAAAGTCGTATCATCAGGTATTTGCGGTTCAGATGTTCTAGAATATTATAGATTTGCCAAAATGAAAAAACTAGGCGTAGATAATTTAATTCTTGGGCACGAAATAGCAGGCGATATTGTTGAGGTTGGAAAGGATGTAAGTCGACTCAAAGTCGGAGATCGTGTTTTTGTTTCTCACCATGTTCCTTGTTTTGATTGTCATTATTGTCATCAAGGGCATCATACTGCGTGTGGTCTACTTCATAGTACCAATTTCGATCCAGGTGGTTTTTCTGAATATGTTAGAATTCCTAAAATAAATATCGAGAAAAAAGGAGTATTTGTTTTAGATAGATCGGTATCGTATGATGAAGCAGTTTTTATTGAACCTTTTGGCTGTGTATGTAGGGCGCAAAGATTAGCTAAAGTTGGAAAAGGTTTAACAATCTTGATAATCGGTAGTGGAGTTTCTGGAATTTTGCATATTCAACTAGCAAAATTGAGAGGGGTAGCAAAAGTATTTGCAACGGACATAAATGAATATAGGTTAAAAATGGCGAAGAAGTTTGGGGCTAATGAGGTTTTTTATGCTAGTGAGGATATTCCCTCAAAACTTATGGAATTGAACGATCATCGATTAGCAGATATAGTTATCGTATGTACTGGCGCTTTATCTGCTGCAAACCAGGCTTTAAAATGTGCTGCTCCCGGTGGTAAAATTATATTTTTCGCGGTTCCTGCCCCCGGTATTAATTTGGAAGTCCCTATAAACGAATATTGGAGAAATGAGATAACAATAATGACATCATACGGAGCTGCACCTGATGATCTCCAGGAGTCTTATATATGGATATTATCTAAGAAGTTAAAAGTTATGGAATTAATCACTCATAGATTCTCTCTAAATCAAGCTGGAGAAGCTTTCAAGGTTGTTTGCGAAGCAAAAGAATCCTTAAAAGTTGTTTTTGAGCCCAATAAAGAATAAAGACTGAGTTATTTATAGATTTTTTCTTATACTTCTTTCAATATGCTTTCTTATTATCCAAGATTCCCAAAAAGCGTAAATTTTTAGCATTGCTCCTTTCATTTTTCTTTTAGGAAAAAATATATCTAATTTAAGCAACGCTTCTGTTTTATCGCCAATTGTAAGTTTACAATCAAGCGTTTTTAGAGCAGAATTAACTTTTTCTTGATTTTCTTCTATTTTTTTTCTCATATAAATAAACGGTGTTCTATCGGGATTTTTAACGACATATGAATGACTCGAAGTTAATTGAATTGCTTTCTTAAGAAAGATTTCTTCAGCTAGATTAATATCCTTGATAGTCTGTTCAATAGAGCAATCCCTAAATCCATACCAAGGGCCAAAACCATTTATTCCTGGTTGAGTTTGGTCAAATCCCATACAACTTATATGTAAAATTTTTTCGGAATGAAAAAAAAATCCAACATGACCTAATGAGTGCCCTGGAAAAGAGATGGTTTGCAGTTCGAAATTATCGAATCTTAATGTGTCACCGGGTTTAAACGGTACAACTTCATTACATTTTTTATAACCCATTGAATTAACAAAGCTCATTCCAGTTTCTATGTCAATATACTCTAAAAATCCAAAGTTATTTAAAAAATTATAACTATCTAACAAATTCGTATGTTCTGGAACAGGAGCATATATGTTTACTCCCTTTTCACTCCAAATATGCACATGAGCAGCGTGATCTAAATGTGTATGACTGCAGATATAATCCGAAATGGGTTTAAACGAATTATATATGGCTTTTGCATACTGTGGTTCAATATTAAGATCTATAATAATAGTGTGCCTATTTACACCCTTTTCTGGTAATTTAATTAAACCATCGCACCTTGTAAAGACGCCTGATGCTTTGATTTGATGAACTATTAATAAATTTTTAGCAACCCTAGAAATTTGAAGATTGTCAGTATTAGGTAAAGACATTAGTGCGAGTTAAATCTCTATAGTAATTATAAAGAAAAATTATGAAATATTTAAGAACTTAATCTTTACACAAAATATTCTTAAAATAAATAGATATAAAAAAAAAAAATTATAATCCCACAGGACCATTACTATAGATTTCATAAGCTTCGTCTACGGAAGCATTTTCGTGAACAATTGCTCTTACTGCTTGAATCATTCCAATTGGTTTATCAGATTGGAAGATATTCCTCCCCATGTCTACACCGATAGCTCCAGCATTAATTGCATTCTTTGCCATTTGCAAAGCTTCCCTCTCCGATGTTTTCTTCCCTCCCGCAATAACTACCGGTACAGGACAAATGCTTGTGACGTTTTCGAAGTTCTCACAATAGTATGTTTTTACAAATGTAGCACCCAACTCCGCTGCCATTCTACTAGCCATCCCTAAATAACGGTGATCTCTTACCATTTCTCGACCTACTGCAGTGACTGCTAAGGTAGGAATCCCATATTCTTGTCCCCAATTTACTAATTTCGATAAATTCATTAAACTCTGTTTTTCAAACTCTCCACCAACAAAAATAGAGCAAGTTATTGCTGAAACATTTAATCTTATAGCTTCTTCAATAGTTACATTAATTTCTTCATTAGAAAGGTCTTTTAACATGCTAGCTCCAGCCGATACTCTTAATACTATCGGAATATCAAAATCAGCGGATACACAACTTCTTAACATTCCCCGAGTAAGCATTAAAGCATCAGCATATTGAAATAACGGATTTAAATCTCCAAAACATTTTAATTGACCAGGAATATTACCAAAGTATCCGTGATCGACGGCAAGCATTACACAACGTCCAGATTTAGGCTTAATAATCCTTGCTAATCGATTTTGCATTCCCCAATCCATATTTAATTCACACCGCGGCTATTTCTTCGCGAATTACAGAAACGCGAGGGTTTAAATACTCGTATATTCATTTCTTTTAATACACCTCTATTATTATATCCATTTATCTATTTGATTTTCAATTCAATTATGAGATTTATTAATTTATTATCTTTTTTGTACTTTTACATAGAAAAGTAATGTCTTTAAAGAAGTAAAAGAAGAGAATGTAAAGAAAATGATTAATTATTCATATAATTAGCTCTTTATTTTAACACTTAAATCCTTCGAAATTCGTCTACTAATAAATTCTTTTATTAAAATGATTCTATTTCTATTGATCGTAGAAACGATTAACTTTTCTTTTAACTTTTTCATTAATTCTTTTTCGCTGATAGATTTAGTGTTCTCTAAAAGCGACTTAGTAAATTCTATGTCGCTTATAAATTGATTAATATAGAGCGCTAAATACTTTAATTGTTCGTTTCTATCTTTCTTACCGAGAGCGTTGCTTAATATAGCCTTTTCAAAATCTATGTGCGTATGCCATGGTACTTGGATTACCAATTTACGATTATTAATTAAAAACGCGTTGGTATGTTTTTCTTTAATCATAGTATAGTAATAATTTGGATTATGAAATACATAAGAGTCAAATTTATCGTCTATTATAACATTCGAATTTCGATACTTGATAGGGATTAATCTGTCAAACAATTCGTTTAATTGTTCTATGTCGAGAGTAAACTCTTCGTTTCTAATAATTCGGGAGGCGTAATCGAATAATTTAGCGTGTAAGAAACCCGCAACACAATTGAAACCAAATGCATCAATTAATTCATCTAATGTCAAACTAATTAAATCAATCGGTAATTTACCTTTTTGATCTAGCGATACAGAAGCGTCAATTATGTCGTATCCAATAATATTTCCTTTGGTAGAAATAAAAACGATAAAATTGTGCTCTTTACACACCGCTCCTTGAGGTACTTTAATCTTAATGGTACCCAACTTTTTATCAAAAAATAATGATTCTGGAACTGATATTTCTTTTTCAGCGCCACACCTGGGGCAAGAAACCATAAATTTTTTCGATCTACTGCTCATTTAATCCCTACATTACGATTACTTTTTCAGTTTGCATAAAAATTATTATAAAGCAAATTTATATCCATATGATATTTTGATATTTTTTTTTCGACAAAAATATTAAAAAAGTTTTCCTTAAAAAGTTTAAACATTTATGATTAATTTCTAATATCAATCACAATTTTTAAATTATGCAAATTTAAAATGGGTTTTTTAAAGTAATTTCAAAAACTCTACCAATTTAGCTGTAATTTTTTTAGTTAATTTTGGTGATAATCTTCGGTTCATGAATTCTTTAATTAGAGTTAATTTGTAAATAGAAATTTTGGGGGTCATATTATTTATTGATAATTGATTAATTAAATCTCTTTCATCGATTTTTTTTACATTATCAAGAATTTTTTTTACATCTTCGACCTCCTCTATAAATTTTAGAATGTATTTTTGAATAAGATTAAACTGTTCTTTATCATTATTGAGTTTTAAAGCTTTTGTAACTATTTCTTCTTCAAATTTAAATCTCAATTTATTATTCCAAGGTGTATGTAATATATTTTTCATTGAGTCCATTAAAAGGATATAATTTTCTTTTAACTTTATTTTTTCATAATTTATTTCTTTAACGAATGTAATTGAACTCGTTCCTTGATAAGTTATGGGCACAAAATCATCAAATATTTTATTAATCATCTCTGAGATGCCTTCATCAGTTTTTGCATTAATAATATAAACGGGATAATTAAATATCTTAGCATGAATTAGATTAAAAAGACCATATAGACCAAACATTTGAATCCAATCATTTAGAGTTAGATTATTAGTTTCTTCAGTTCTTTGAATAGATGCCTTTATTTGCATATCTATCTTATCATAACCCCTAATAATCCCTAAATTATTTACAAAAACTATGAAATGATGCTCTTGGCAAACACTTCCTTTAGGAACTTGTATTTTAATTGTTCCAAACTTTTTTAGTTTAAAAAGTGCTTCTGGTATCAAAATATTTTTCTTTATGTTACAAGATGGACATGTAACTTCAAGACTCATCATTTTTTTTTCCATAAAAACCCCTAATCCTAATCGTAATTATAATCATTTACTTTAAGAAAAAAATACAATTATATACATTTATAGGTATACTATTATTTCATTTTTTAAGCAGAAATCTACAATAATTATTATAAAAAAAAAATACAATTTAAAAAAAGCAATTTTTAGTTCCATAACATTAAATATTTATTGTTCTACATTATTTTCTAAAATTTTACATCTCAATGAGTTAAATAAATCAATTGTACTTATCATAAGTAAAGTAATAATATAATTTTTCATTATCATAGGTAACAATTCTATAACAGAATAGACTTCAAAAATCGCATCCTACTATAGTTTACATTTGAAAAATATTAGAGGGAATAACATTGAAGATTGAAATATCTGAAGAAATTTCAAATTATATGTATGAAATAGTTGAAAGGATTATCGAAGAATGCGGCCCAAGAATGCATTGTAGCCCTCAAGAGGCTCAAAGTGCGGAAATAATCAAAGGGGAATTAGAATATGTCTGTGATAAGACGGTAATAGAACCCTTCATGTGTAATCCTCGTGCGTTCTTAGGATATATAAAGGTCAATATTATTTTAGTTCTTATGTCGTTTCTAACTTTTTTTCTGATACCGCTTAATTTAATAAATTATTGGAGTTACATAATGACATTTTTATCTTTCTGTTTGAATATAATTGCGTTTTTAATCATATGGAATGAATTTTTTAATTATCGAGAATTCATTGATCCATTATTTAAATCAAAACAATCACTAAATGTTATTGGAAAAATTTACCCTAAGGAAGAACTAAAAAAAATCGTGATATTTTCTGGCCATCACGATAGTGCGCTTCAATTTAATTTATTAACTCATTTAAAAATAGCTTATCCCATTATTATCTTTTTAGGCTTAGGTATAATGTTCTTGTGGTTGATTGTTTCAACGGTTATATTTCTATTAACCTTAATTGGTTTATTTTTCTACGAAATCTTTTTTATTTTTGTACTGAGTCTGTTTTTAATAGGAATCCCAGCGTTTATTGGGTTATTCTTTTTCGTATCGTTTGGAGAAAAGGCTAATAAAGTACCTGGGGCTGTTGATAATTTAAGTGCTGTAGCAATCGTATTAGCTATTGGAAAATACCTAAAAAATCATAAAGAAATTATACCAAAAAACACAGAAATTAGATTAGTATCTTTCGGATGCGAAGAAGCTGGTTTAAGGGGCGCTTATAGATATGTTAAAGAACATTACGACGAATTAAGAAAGTACGATGCAGAATGCGTTAATATGGATGGAATTCACAGCAAAGACAATATTTCTCTCATAGATTTTGAACCAACAACTCGTACAAAACATTCCGATGTTGTTGTTAAAAAAATAATAAGTGCTGCTAAAAATTTCGAAATTAAGCTTCAAACATCTGGATTAGGAGGATCAAGTAAGTTAGAAAAAATATTTGGACAAATTACTGGTGGTACAGATGCTACAGCATTCTCAAAAGCAAAGATTAAAGCTGCAAATATTTCTGCCATGGATCTAAAAAAAATGCTTGGATTTTACCACCAACCTACAGATACTTTGGATAAAATTGAAAAAGGATCCCTTGAGAATGTTTTAAAGATTTGTATTTCCTACATTAATAGTGAATCATAAAAAAAATTTGCATGAGAGAAAAAAATTTAGTTTATTAAATCAAATCTCTCGTCTTTTTCTCTAACAACTAATTTAACTAACAACATCCCAAACACAGTAGGAATAATTCCAACACCTAATACTGTAAATAAAATAAGTTGACCCATATTCTCAAATTCCACAAACAAAAATAGTTGTCCAACAGAATCTATGAGATAGTGCGCAATAATGCTAGGTATTAAACTCTTAGTTTTGATAAACATATATCCGAAAAGAAACCCTAATAGAGCTGCATATATTACTTGTAAAATTGTTAGAACCACATATCTCCCAACTAATAAATTAACAAAATGAAATAAACCAAATAATACGGATACAATTATCCACGTTGTTCTTTGAGAATATCTCCTAAAATTTAATTTAGTGATTACACCCCTAAATGCTACTTCTTCCCATATCCCGGGAATCAACATTATAATAAAGAGAAACCATCCAAATAACGCAATACTAGAACCAGGCGTTCCAAAAATCACATCTAAATCAAATGTATAATGCCCGAAAAGATTACCTGTAATGTAAGTACTAACGAAAAATATTATTGAACAACCAATTCCAAGCAGTATATTACGAACTATTTTATTATCAAATTTTAACCCAATGGTTCTTAAGTATTCTTTTAGAGCCTGTTTTCCCTCTGGAAGATCTAATGAACGCGGAACAACTAATAACCAAAATAATGCCATTACTCCAAAAGTGATGAAGAAATCAATGAATAGTAACGCAATAAAGGGGATATCTACGAAAATTTCTACGATAAAGATTAATGGTAATTCAAAAAGTATTGGTAAAAATAAGAATCCTGCATATAATAATAACAGAATTAATGTACCAAAGATAGGGTATTTTCTGAAGCTTTCCCTTATACTTATCATTTTCTTCTTTCCAAATACTTTTGGAAACATGCTATTAAATGAAATTAATAAAATACCGAAAGAAAACATGCCCGCAATAAAAGTTACTAAAAACATTATACCAGCACTGTAAAATGTTAATAAAATGCCCCCCAGGATGTTAAATGCTAAGTAAATCAAATATAAACTCACTCCTAATATAATCCATTTAACTACTTTTTTTTCTGGAGCAACTTCCTCTACAACAAATTTATATTTCATTCTTCCGAAAAATCGAATTTTTAATTGGAACATGGATAATAGCAATGTCAATACAACCGGATACCAGGTAATAAACGATAGCAAATAATATAAAAATTCGGGATTTCCAATAAACAGAAAAATCGGTAGGAAATAAGAGATCGTCTGAATTGAACCCAATAAAAACAATTTCGCTTTAGCTTGTTCGCGAGGATTAATTGGCAAAGATGAGAGTATTGCCGCCCCAGTATCTTCCATATTTAAAAATCCTGAAGTAAGCATCATTGAAATCATGGGTTGGTACAGAGTTAGAAGAGACCAAATTACAATATAGTCTTCATAATAAGAAGCACCCATTCCGCTTGAACTCATCAAAAGGGGAATTAAAGTCATAAAAGGGAGGATGAAAGGCATAATTACAAACATAAATGTCTGAATATCTCTTGTCGTAGTAGATAAATCCTTATGGATATAAGCTTTTATAGGAGACCGTGTTGTAATAAGCACTTCTATTTCTTTTTCAGATTCTTTTTTGGAAGTAGTTCTTTTTTTTGCTTCAAGTGCGGCTGAAGAAGTAACTATCTGCATTGACTTTAGCGCTCTTTTATAGACGAAATAGGTTAATAATATGAAGAGCACAATCCCTATAATAGTAGTAATCCAAAAAATAATAGGAAAACTCGTCGGTTCAATAGCCAATGTTAATAAATAACCTGGTGCAAAAGGATATGGGATTAGACTCATTAATATTTTTACTAAAAAGGGAATTTCAAGTGAAGCGCTTAAATAAAAAAACTCGCTCGAAGCATTTATTATCCATTGAATAAAAAAAGAAGCGGAAAAGATTACTATCATATAACTCAGCATAGTAAATATACGGATAAGTGTCGCTTTCTTAGAACTTGCTTCGCTAACCTTTAATACGCGGCTAATCCTTTCTGCTATTAAAACCAATACGCTAAAAGAAAATATAGCATTAATTATAGAAATAAATGCCACAACTAAAGCCAATATAATATTTAGTGATATAATGAATATTATAACCGGAAAAGTAAGAGTCATAGTTATAAGTCCGACATCTAAATTGCGAAAAACTGTCATAAATCCCAATTTCCTTAATTTATCCTTAGAAATGGGTAGAGTCTCGTACCACCTAAAAGATTCTCCAGACATCATGGCCGCAATACTGAACATCCCCAACATTATTAAATATAATAATTGCATAATAAAAAATGCTCCAAAAAGAATACTTCCGGGGATTAAGACCGAATCTGCAGAAGTTAAAGAACTGTCAAGAGCGTTTTTAGCTTCGAAATAAGTAATTATTGGTAATAAAGAGATAAATAAAAGCATTAATGCAAATACTATTTTCATAGCAATAACTTGTTGTTTAATAGAACTTTTATTTTTTTTATATTTTTCTAAAATTTTAGCTTGGTTCGCTCCAGAAGATTGAACCTGCGCCTCCATAGTGATCTCTAAATTAGTGAATTTAGCCAGTTTATATAGTGTCAAATCTTTTTCTGTCATAATTAATAAGACTCCTTATTTCCTGCTGTTAAAAGATTTTCGTAGCTTTTTAACAATTTCGTTAACGCTCGTATCTTGTTCTGTCAATCTTAAGAAAACATCTTCTAAATTCGCGCCTAACTTGTCGGCTTGCTGTCGAAGTTCGTCCATCGTTCCAATTCCTACCAATTTACCAGTATTCATTATTGCTATACTGTCACATAAATCTTCAGCTATTTCCATAATATGTGTAGAAAAAAGAACAGCTCCTCCTTTTTCAGTATGCATATCCAATATCTCTTTAACAACCCTTACTGATTTAGCGTCCAGTCCTGCTAAAGGCTCGTCTAGTATAAGTAAATCTGGATTATGGAGAATTGATGCAATAATTTGTATTTTCTGTTTATTTCCATGAGATAAAGTTGCTACTAACTGTTCATAATAATCCATGGCTCCTAAACTTTCCAGATACTCTTGAGCTCGCTCTGTAGCTTCATCTGCATCTAAACCCCGAATAGAGGCTATAAAATTAAATAAGTCTTTAGGTGTGAGCGATTTGAAGATTAACGGTTCTTCAGAAACATATCCAACACGGCTTTTAATTTGAACTTCATCCTGTTCAGGATTTAATCCAAAAATATTTATTTCACCTTCCATAGGCTCCAATAACCCTAAGAGAAGCTTAATGGTTGTGGTTTTTCCCGCTCCGTTTGGACCTAAAAGTCCGAATATCTCTCCTTGGTGAACATCAAAAGATATATTGTTAACAGCTTTAACTTCACCAAAATACTTCTTTAAATTTTTAACTGAGATCATTACATTATTATTCATTTTTTATACCTCCAGAAATGTGAGTTATTTTTTATTATTATTTTTCTTATCTAACTAATGTGAATGTGAAAGAATATTTAAATCTCTAAGAAACTAAGGTCCTTAAGACTTTTAGTTCTAACTTCTTATTTACTATTTTTTTCATGAATATATCTTTATATATAAAACAATATTCCTTTAATATATAAATATTATGAATAAATTTTCTGTTTTATAAATTGACATTATTACAGCTTCTATTGAAAATAAAAACAATATATTGTAATATATTGTAATATATTATATTAAATATCAATTTTTAAAAATTAATAGATTTGTAGTAATTAAAAAAATTTAGTCTGATAATTGATGATTATTCTTTTTTTTGCCTAACAATTATAACAATCGATACGATAATGATAACAAGTCCTATTAAATGAAAGATTGTAAATAGTTCTCCTAAAAATAGCGTAGCAAATATCGCAGTAATAATTGGCGTTGGTGAAAAAAGGATTGTTGCCTTTGAAACATCTAAGTATGAGAGTGTTTTATACCAACAGTATAATCCCGCACCATAAACGGCACCCATTGAGACATAATAGAATTGATTGATCGGAACAAATAATAAACTAATGTTCTCCAAAGGATAGAATAAAAAATAAGTAGAAATTAAAATAATCCCACTTAAAATGTTTCTAATAAAAACCATCTGAGTCGGAGTAGCTTCATTTCGAGCAAAAACTGGCTTAGTAATTGAATGTCCAAACATCCATAAACAAGTAATAAATAAGATAATCAATACACCACTGAGGATATCTATACTAAAAGATAAGAGATTAAATGATCCTTGCGAAATAGCAAGGATTAACCCAAAAAATAAAATCGTTGAAAAAATTATTTGTAATTTAGTTATCCGTTCTTTTAATATTAGAAATCCAAAAATCAAACTAAAAAAGACTGTTGTTTTTTGAGTAAGAGATCCATTAATTGCTCCAGTTAAATCATATCCTATAAAAAATAGAAGTTGGTTGAGACCAAAGATTATTCCAATAAATAAAAAGAGCCAAATATTCTTTCTCCAGTTTTTAATCATGGAATTGTTGTGATTGGTACTTGCATTATTATTTTTAGCTAGATTCACTTTTTTCTCTATAAGAATTAATGGTAAGAAGATTAATGCTTCTACTAAACAGGTCATTACGGCAAAAATATGAGCATCAAGCGCAGCTGGGCGGCTGTTTGCAATTATTGGTTGAAAACCTATAAAAAAATTTCCAATAACCCCGAAAATTAGACCTTTCTTTAAGTTATTGTTCAAGGTATTTAAGAAAAGCTATAAAAAATTAAAAAGTTTTAGTAATTAATCGTACTGAGACTTCCATTTTCACTTTTTTTCTTAATAATAATTATAATTGAGAGAAAAATTATAATTGTGCCGATTAAATGGTAAATTGTAAAAAACTCTCCTAAAATAATCGTAGCTAATAATGCTGTAATAACTGGTGAAGGAGAGATAATAATAGACGCAGTAGATACTTCAATATATGAGAGCGCTTTGTACCAACAAAACAGATCAAACCCATAAGCAAATCCCATAACTATAAAATAGAATTGATTAAGTGGATTAAATATAAGATTGATATTTTCTAATGGAAAGAATATAAAATATGTAGAAATTAGAATAATACCATTTAAACAGTTTCGGATAAATACAAGTTGTATAGATGTAAAATCCTTTCCTATAAATGGTTTTGTTATAGCATGACCTAACATCCATAAAGTAGCAGTAATGATCATTATTAAAACTCCTATGTTGAACTTAAGCAAATTAAAAGAGCCTTGGGTCACTGCAATAGTAAGCCCGAATAATAACAAGATGGAAAAAATTATTTGAGAGATAGAAATTTTTTCATGATTTATAATAACTCCAAATACTAACCCAAATATCACAGTTGTCTTTTGAGCAAGAGAAGCGTTTATTGCTCCTGCAAATTCGTATGCCACATAAAAAAGAACTTGTGCAAATGCAAAATTAAAAGCGATATATATCAATAATTTTTTATGTTTTTTCCATCCATTTAAGAGAGAAACCACGTCATTATTTCTTGGAGAATCGTTTTTTAGTTTTAATTTCAACCTTTTTCTTTCAATTAAGAATAATGGAAAAAAAATCAATGCTTCATAGATTATAGTCATCGTTGCAAATAGATAAGTATCAATTTCTGATGGTCTTGTAAGCATTATAATTGGCTGAATACCAACTAATACGAGAGATCCTACCCCATAAAGGACACCTCTTATATAATTTTTCTCAATCAAGATATTTAAGAAAAGCTATAAAAAATTAAAAACTTTTACAATTAAAGAGAATAGAAAAGTCTAAACCTCGAAATAAAGAAAAAATACTATTAAATATTCCTTTGTTGATATATTAATTATGAATAGTTTCGAACGAATATGGGCAGCTTTAAATCTCGAAGAACCCGATAGAATTCCAACTCATACGATAAATATCGATGGTAATGTTGCTGATAAGATCATAGGTCGTCCAAAAAGAACTGCGTTTGATGTATTTGACGATATGGAAAAACAATATCCAGATGATTGGGCTGATAAAATCAATTCTATTATTGTCGATATTGAAATATCAACCTTTTCGAAAGCAATTAGAGCGGGGTATGAAATAGGGTTTGATGGCGTTGGAATACAATATATACCATTCATTTTCGAAAGTCAAACAGAAATGACGGATATATTTGGAAAGAGACATAAAGTAAGAAATATTGATGGAAACCCTTATCCAGATTACTATGGTGGATACATTAAAAATCGAGAGGATTGGGAAAAATATCCTAAGCCAGATATGAATGAGGAATATAAAACTGCTAAAAAATTTTATAAAGGAGTTCTAAGAAAGTGTAGAGATATCAAAGATAATATTTGTATTATAGCTCAAAATGCTCTAACATCAGTATTTCCTCCCGTATGGCAAGGCATGGGAATGAATAACTTTGCTCGCGCTTTAAAAAACGATCCAAAATTAATTGAAGAACGTTTTCGATTTTGCACTGACTTCGTCTTAACTGTTTTTAGAGCGTATTCCGATTGTGGTGCAAAAATCTTTCTCGAAGGAGGGGATATAGCACATAAAGGAGGTCCAATGATGAGCCCAAAATACTTCAACAAATATCTTTTACCACGGTACCAAGAAGTTTCAGAAGCAATACATGATTGGGGCGGGAAATATATATTACACACAGATGGTGACATTACTTCTCAATTAGATTTTATTGTTGAATCTGGTTTTGATGGCCTTCAATGCCTCGAGCTTCCTTATGTTGATCCCTATTTGGTTAAAAAGAAAGTTGGAGATAAATTATGTTTATCAGGTAACATTGATACAAGACACATTCTCGTAAAGGGTACTAAAGAAGAGGTCACAGACGCAGTAAAACATGCAATCAAAGCTTTAGGACCTAATGGAGGGGCGATGTTATCACCCGCTAACTTTCATCCGCAGATGTCTGTTGAACGGTTAAAATGGATGATTGAAGCTGCTAATAATTTAGGTGTTTATCCTTTACATGATATTGATTAATTTATTTTTTCTAATTAAGTACAAGATTCTTTTTTAATTTTTTTTCTCTTACAATCATGTAAATTGAAATTAAAATAATTATCATGCCTATAAGATGGAAAATTGTGAATAAATCCCCTAGAATGATCCAAGCGAATAAAGCTGTTATAATTGGTGTTAATGAA
>Ga0209345_10003897_pt1 | contig 14894 bp, 12 predicted proteins | sample Cruoilmetagenom7_FD_187294 | JGI IMG/M metagenome (GOLD analysis project Ga0209345, IMG submission 187294) | Oil polluted marine microbial communities from Coal Oil Point, Santa Barbara, California, USA - Sample 7 (SPAdes) (version 2) | ecosystem: Environmental > Aquatic > Marine > Oil seeps ... | reverse complement strand
CGCCTATCCGCGCAAATTAACCCTTTGTCTGCGCCGCCTGCGCCAATTCTTCGCCGCGATCACGCGCCGCGCGCAAACATTTTTCCAACAATCGTTCCAATCCGGCGCCATCATCAAGCACATCGATACCCTTTTGTGTCATCCCGCCTGGGCTGGCCACGCGCCGCGCCAATTCGCCAGGTGAATGCTCTGATCCAGCCGCCAATGCGCTCGCCCCTTCAACCATCGCCAGCGCCAAGCGATCAGCCTGCGCCCTATCAAGCCCAAGCTGCGTAGCACCTGCCGCCAAGCCATCAATGAAACGAAACACAAATGCAGGCCCCGATCCGGCCAGCGCTGTAACCAAATCAAACTGGCTTTCATCCTCCAGCCACTCTGCACTGCCAAGCGCATTGGCCAGCCAGGTCAGTTCATCTTTTTGGCCTTCATCCAGCCCCTTGGCCGCCAGCGCATTGGGTGATTTTCGCAGCGCCACAGCCAAATTGGGCATTAACCGTGCAACACCCCCGGCGCGGGGGAAATATTGGGCAAGGCTGGCAATTTTAACACCTGCCAAGACCGAAATCAGGGCCGTGCCGGACCCCATTTGCGGTTCAAGTTCCGCTGCAATGCCGGGCAACATCTGCGGTTTGACCGCCAGCAAAACTGCATCAAAATGTTCATCCGGCCATTGATTATACAAGGTTATGCCGCCGGGCACTTCGCTCCGGCGTGGATGGTAAACGGCAAAACGTTCCGGCTGGACGCCCGCATCCAGCCACCCACTGACCATCGCTTGCGCCATTTTGCCAAACCCGACGATCAGGATCTTGTCCAATGCCATCTATCCCGTTCCTGTCCTTAGTAGTGTTTGCCGCCAAGGGGCGGCTAAGCCTCGCCTGCTGCGTCCACAAGCGCACTGTCGAGTGCATCGCGGGGCGATTTATCACCCCATAACACGAATTGGAACGCCGGATAGAACCGGTCGCATTCCTCCACCGCAGTTTCAACCAGAGCCTGCGCCATATCCAGGCTGAGCAAGCCGTCATTGCCAAGTTTTGCGCCATGACGATAGAGCAGCACCGCACCATTGGACCAAACATCGAAATGGCCTAGCCACATCTGTTCATTGACCAGCGCCAGCAATTCATAGGCAGCGACGCGTTTCTCATCGCTCACCCTTATATCGGGCAAGCACAGCATCTGAAGCACATTATCCTCTGCCCGCCAGATGCAGCGCAGTTGATATTTCGTCCAGCTGCCCTGAATTTCGCCGGAAATCTCATCCGCCGTTTCGGCCTGAAAAGGCCAGCCGCGCGCTTCGAACAAAGCGGCCAGCATATCAACCGGTGCGGCGTCGCCATTCGCCACCAATTCTGTCTCGCCGACTCTCATTTACGCGTCCCTTGCTAATCTCAATCGGGCAGATGCCCCGCTTGCCCTGCCCTCTGCAATGGATCGATGACGAGCAGCTGGGGAGAACTTCACTTGCTTGTTCATACCCTGTGCAAAAGATTTTCAGGCCGCGCCTAAGCGCCATTTTGCCGTTCACAATTGCGGCAGTGTATCAATCGCCTGACCTTCGGGGCTGGTAAAAGCAAAACTGTCAATTCCAGCCTTTTTAAGGGCCGATATCGCTGCCTTTGCTGCCATGCGCGAAGGGTATGGCCCCGCCAGCAGGCGGTTTGCCCGCCCCCATTTCACCACGTGGGGTTTTGTCTTGCCAAGAATGGCGGGCGCAGTGCGGCTTATGCGCCGCCAGTCAAATGCCAACGCCTTACGGTCACGGCCAGTGGCAATTTGCACCCAATGGCGGCTGGGAATTTTCGGGGCCTGCTTAACGGGCGGTTTGGCCGCTGGTTCCTGCGCCACTTCGCGCGGCGGCTTGATCGCAGTGATATCCACCGCGCCCGATGTTTTTTGCGGCCCGCTGACGGGGGCAAAGCCGGCAAAGGCATCTTTTACGCTGGCTGGTTTTACAGCGGCTGGATTTACACTGGCTGGATTTACACTGGCTGGCTGGGAAGCCCGCCGGCCAGACCCGTTCGGGGCAGGCTGGCCCGCCGCCGGTTGATCGGGCGAAGGCCGCCCCAGCTGTGCCAGATCAAATCCGGGCCGCACGTCCGCAGGCAGCTGGGCGCTTTTCCCGACATTGTGGCCGGCTTTCTGGCCCGCATCTAATTGGCCATCTTGCGCGCTATCCTTTGGAACAATGCGCGAAACGGATTGCCCGGCACTGCCAGTTGGCGGTTGCTGGCGCTGCACAATGTCGGCCAGGCTCCACCGGGTTGGGGCCGCAGATTTTGCCAGTGGCGGGCGCGAGGAAGCCGGTTTGCCCGCCTGCGCCCTTTGGCCAACCGCTGGTGCGTTTTCAGGCGATTGGACGGCGCGGCCTGTCCCGCGATCCCCCCTCCGATCAGGATTTCTGCGTTTACTCTTGGCATCCACCTCTTTGCGCGGGCCCAACGCTTGGCCTGCCGGCTCCAACACTGCATCAGCGCGGCGGGATGGCGCGGCGCCATGTCCAGCGGCCTTTTCGCTGCGCAAATATTGGGCGATCCGCGGATCATCCCGCCCGATCTGCGCAGCGCGCGGGAATGCCCCCAAATTGGCGGCAGCGGCCTGCTGGGCCTTGGTCAGGCGCGGCATATAGCGAAGATAGGGTGTCATGCGGGCCGCAAGGTCAGGCGACATCATCACCTTGGCAATTTTGGCGGCTTCATCCTTATCGCCCAATATCGCCAACCCGAAAGAACGTGTGCGATATGCGGCAATATCGCGCGCCTGAAGCAAGGGATATAAGGCTTTTTCAAACCCCGCGCGATCACCGCTGATCGCCTGGCTGAGCGCCAACCGGCGGACCAATTCATCATCCGGGCTGGCCGCCATGGCCAATGCATATTGGACCTGAGCAGAAACCGGATCGCCCACCAGATCATAGGCCAGACCGCGATCAGAGGCCATGCTTGCCCGCGAAGCGCCGGCCCGTTCAGCCTCGGCAAACAGCCGTAATGCCTCAACCGGGCGCTCAGACCGGACAAGAGCGCCCGCCAACCCAGCCTTCACCCGCGCATTGCCGGGCGATAATTCATCAGCGCGGCCAAAGAAACCGATCGCAGCGCCCAGATCATTCAATTGAAGTGCGGAATTTCCCGCATCAATCAGCGCATCCAGATCACCCGAATTACGCGCAAGACGGCGAAGCGCATTGTTGAGCCGGACCACCTCTGGCCGCGCCATGGGCTGAACGAGTGGCTTTGGCGCGACGGCACCGCCCGATTGCGCCGCCAGCGGCGCGCTGCCCAGCGCCAATACCATACCAGCCAGGCATGAAAGCCCTGCTGTATTCCGCCGCAAATACGGGCCGAATTTCGACAAACCGAAAATCCCTTCAAGCCATGATCAGGCAGGTCTAAATGTTCATGGCTGAATATGCCCGAAACACGCAGAGCCTAAACCATAACGCAGGATAAAAGCCGCAGCTTACTGGTTGTTCTGGCGGTCAAGGAAGCGCGGTATATTCAGCGCACTGCCCCCTTCATCGTCACCATCTTCATCTTCGTCTTCATCCGAAAGATCAGACCCGCGTGATAAATTGGCCATGCGTTCAAACAAGGTGGTGCCTGCACCGGCCCCGCCGCCGCCTGCCCCGCCAGCTGTTTCAGCGCCGCCGCCGCCCGCGACAAGACCGCGCCGCCGCCCTGGCTTAGCCTGCAACGGATTATCTTCGCCCATCAAACTATCAGCGTCGAGCAACAATTCATCCTGCGCAGCCCCGGCCTGTCCGGCATCTTCGTCTTCGGCTGCTTCTGTTGTCAGATCGAAGGGCTCTTCCTCAGCGCCAGCATCATCTGTTGGTTCAGAACCGATGCCATTATCACTTGGCATCCCGCCAAAACCGGCATTTCCGCCGTCTTCATATCCATCAGCAGAAGGTCCGGCATCATCCAGCCCACTTTCATTATACTCATCATCCTCAGGCTCTGCCACGCGGACCCCGGCCAGCGGATCGACAATGCCTTCTACATCGCCATCTTCGCCGTCAAATTCCTCTTCGCTGCTGGCTATGTCCAATTCGGACAGGCCATCACCCAGTGCAATTCCTTCACCAGATGCGTCTTCATCCGGCAATTCAAGCACTGGCCGTTTGGGCGCGCGCGAACCGGCCAGTGACATCGAATTGGTTTCGCCCATCACCATGTCGCCGCTTTGTTCGATCCCGGTTGCCACCACAGAAACGCGGATCTTTCCATCAAGCTCAGCATTAAAGGCAGAACCCCAGATGATATTGGCATCTTCATCGACCAATTCACGAATGTGGTTTGCCGCCTCATCCACTTCTAGCAGCTTCATATCTTCGCCGCCGATGATCGAAATAATCACACCCTTGGCGCCCTGCATCGACACACCATCAAGCAAGGGGTTGGCAATGGCGCGTTCAGCCGCCTCAAGGGCGCGGTTTTCACCTTCGCCTTCGCCTGTGCCCATCATTGCTTTGCCCATTTCGCTCATGACTGAACGGACATCGGCAAAATCAAGATTAATCAGGCCCGGCATCACCATCAAATCGGTGATCGAGCGCACGCCTTGTTGCAATACCTCGTCGGCCAGCTGAAACGCTTCTTTGAAAGTTGTTTCAGCCTTCGCAATCAGGAACAGGTTCTGGTTGGGAATGACGATCAGCGTGTCGACGTGTTTTTGCAGTTCAGCAATGCCCGCTTCTGCAGCGCGCATTCGCCGGGTCCCTTCAAACATGAAAGGTTTGGTAACAACGCCCACCGTTAGCACGCCCTTGCGCCGCGCAGCTTCTGCGATGATCGGCGCAGCACCGGTGCCAGTGCCCCCGCCCATACCCGCAGCGATGAAACACATGTTCACACCATCAAGCGCATCTTCGATTTCAGCCACAGTTTCTTCTGCCGCCGCCTTGCCAACTTCGGGCCGGGCCCCTGCACCCAAACCGCCGGTAATATCCGGGCCAAGCTGGATCCGATGCTCCGCCACTGCGTTGCTCAAAGCTTGGGAATCAGTATTGGTGACAATGAACTCAACGCCCTCAATCTGCGATACGATCATGTTGGCGATCGCGTTTCCGCCCGCACCGCCAACCCCGATTACAGTAATGCGTGGACGCATGTCCTCGGTTGCAGCAGGACCGATGTTGATGCTCATTTGGCTTCCCTCCAGGAGGCATTAATATACAAAACAGTTTGATTGATACTGTGGCACAAAGCGAATCTGGGTTGCATAGGTGAAAGCCTCTTATCCACAGTGCCAATGGGCCGGTGATGGTTCGGGCAGTTCATCAAAAATACTCTTTAACAGCTTGCCATACCCGAGAGACAATCTTGACCCCGGTGAAATGGGTGGCCGCCTGCTGACGCTGGCCGAACGAGCGTATGTCGACCGGATCATCCGCTGCATACAGGCACAGGCCCGCCAAAGTGGAAAATCCAGGCGTTGCATGGGCTGCGGGCAAGGCGCGCAATGCAGGCGGCTTGCCAATTCGCACGGGCCGGCCAAGCGCGCTTTGGGCAAAATCGGCAATTCCGGCCAATTGCGCCCCGCCGCCGGTCAAGACCACCTGATTGCCCCGCGATCCTGAAAAGCCCAATTCTTTCAATAATCCGCTGACTTCACCGGTTAGCTGCGATAATTGCTGTGTCACAACAGACACCAATTCTGCACGCGGTATCTGGTTCCTATCATCCGCGCCGCGCGCAATCGGGCCAACCCCTTCATCGCCCGGACCATTAATCGGGATCATTTCGCGGTGGTCGGACGGGCTGGCAATGGCCGATCCCGACACGCATTTCAGCCGTTCTGCCTGAAACCGGCGAATACCAAAGGCAGAGGCAATGGCATCTGTAATATCGGCAGAACCCAGCTGAATTGTCTTAAGACCAAGCAGCATACCTTTGGCATAGACCGATACATTGGTGACCTCTCCGCCAATCTCGATCAGCGCGGTGCCAAGTTCGCGCTCTTCCGGCGTTAAACAGGCATAACCGGCCGCCACCGGCGCTGCGACCACCGATTCCACATCAAGATGGGCATTTTGCACCGCTTCGATCAAATTGCGCACGGGCGCACCATCGGCCAACATTACATGAATATCGACCCCCAATTGTTCAGCGTGCAAGCCCTTTGGATTGGCCACCCCATTGACCCCATCAAGGGTGTAATGGGCAGGCTGAGCATGCAGCACCATACGCCCGTCAGGTTGGACATTATCGCCCGCTTCAACCAGCAGATGTTCGATATCTTCTTCTTCGATCCGGCGGCCACCAATGTCGATTTCCACCTTGGATGTGCGGCTGGACAGGCCCGCGCCTGCACAGCCAATCCAAACACTGGAAATATTGGTTCCGGCATTTTTTTCTGCCCGTTCAACCGCATCGCGAATAGCATAGGTCGCAGCAGCCATATCGGTGACAAAACCGCGCCGGACCCCTTGGCTGGCGCGGTGTCCGGAACCAAGCACCACCAACTCGCCCGTTTCAGAAGTGCCCATAATCATCGCTGAAATGCGAAAGGACCCGACATTAACCGCACCAAAAACCCGTCCGATCCGAGGGGCGGCCATCAGCTTCCGCCTTTCATGTCGAGCATCTCTTGCGCACGTCCGGGAATGCGCATGTAAATGCGTTCCGGTGCGCGCATGTCGAATGTCGCAACCTTGCCGCCCAGCAATCGGTTAACCCCGTCCAGCCGGGCAAAAGAAACCAGCGCACTGGCCGATTGTGTTTCGCCCTGCGGCAAGGCCAGCACCTGATCTGTGCTGAAGGTCAGGTTCCACCGGCGATTACCGATCCATTCAGCGCCCTTAACCTTGGGTTTCAGAGCAGGTGCTGCATCCAGCAGATCGTTCAATTCAGCCACTTGCAATTTCGCACCGGGGCCGGAAATCACCAGCATCCCTTTGGCATTGGCCTTGGAAATCGGCTCAAGTTCGGCGCCGGTGGGATCGATTAATACCAGCTTGTCAGGCTTGCCAAGCACGGCATGGGGCTGGCGTTCAACAATGTTCACAACCAACGTATCGGGCAATTGACGAGAAACGCGGGCATCCTTTACCCAGCTTAATTCCAGTAATTCGCCGCGCACCTTGGCCAGATCCACCAGCGGCATTGGCATATCGCGCTGGCCCAGAACCCGTTCGTAAACTTTCAACTCGTTCATGCGTTCTACGCCGCTGACCTTCACCCGCCGCACTTCAAAACCGGCATTGGATGCAAGGCCCGCAATTTGTTGCTGCGCCATCGCTGGAACCCCGGCCAAACTGGCCACAAACAGCGCCATAGCCAATGCGCCGCCGATGATGATGGCAAGGAAAATCCGGTGCAATTGTTCTTCGGTGAAGGGCAACACCCCCATCACATGGTCCAACGCCGTGCTGGTTGTGGATTTGGCTTTGCGCACATTATTGGCCCGGTTGGTCGATGCCGCCGACCGGCGCACCCCTTTGCCCCCGCGCTTAATCTTCGCCATCACAGCCCCCTGCCTTTTGAACGCTGCCCGCTTGCTGAACGCTAAATGTTCTAAGCGCCTCGGCCAAAATACTTTCTACTAGATCGCCGTAATCCATGCCTGCCAGCCGGGCCTGTTCAGGCACAAGGCTAAGCGGGGTCATGCCCGGCTGGGTATTGGTTTCAAGCACGAACAAGCCATCCTCGCCCCGCTCATCATCCCAACGAAAATCTGTGCGGCTGGTGCCCTTACAGCCAAGAACCCGGTGCGCATCGAGCGCATATTTGCAGCATAATGCGGTAATATTATCCGGGATTTCAGCCGGGCAAATATGGTCGGTCATCCCGTCAGTATATTTTGCATCAAAATCATAAAAACCCGACTTGGGTTTCAATTCGGTGACCCCCAATGCGCGCGGCCCATCGGCGCTGTCCACCACAGCGGTGGTCAATTCCAGCCCGCGAATGAAGGGTTCAGCCAACAGGCAATCAAATTGCTGCCAGGGCCCTTTTGCATCGCGGCGGATCGGATTGCCGCAATCGCTGTTCTTGGTGATAATCGCCACGCCAACCGATGATCCTTCGTTGACGGGCTTAAGAACATAGGGCCGCGGCAATGGGTCCTGCTGGTATAATTCCCCGCTCGGCACGATCCGGCCCCCCGGCATCGGGATACCATGGGGAACCAGCGCCAGTTTGGTCAATTCCTTGTCAATCGCGATCACCGATGTTGCAAGGCCGGAATGGGTATAGGGCACACCCATCAAATCAAGCATGCCCTGCACGGTGCCATCTTCGCCCGGAACACCGTGAAGCGCATTGAACACCACATCGGGCGCAGCCTCGGCAATGCGTGCAGCAATTTGCCGGTCCATATCAATCCGGGTCACTTGGTGGCCGCGGCTCTCCAGTGCATCTGCAACACCGTTGCCGCTCATCAAGGAAACAGGGCGTTCATTGGCCCAGCCGCCCATCACCACGGCAATGTGGAGTTTGCGCAAAATGGTCATGGCCGGCCCACCCGCTTAATTTCCCATTCAAGCATGACGCCTGAATTCGCCTTTACTTTGCCGCGCACCAATTCGCCCAGCCCTTCGATATCCGCGCTGGTTGCATCACCAGTGTTAATCAGGAAATTGGTGTGTTTCTGGCTTACTTGCGCGCCGCCCAGCTTCATACCCCGGCATCCAGCCGCATCGACCAATTGCCATGCTTTATCATATTTACCAGCGCCTTGCGGGTTTTTGAAAGTGGAACCGCCAGTTTTGCTGCGCAATGGCTGGGTATCTTCACGCGCCTGCGCGATCCGGTCCATCTCTGCGCCGATAATAGCTTTATCGCCCGCCTTGCCCTGAAATCTGGCTGAAATAACCACTGCGCCGCTTGGCAAGGATGAATGGCGATAGCTATATTCAAGTTCATCCCGCGTCAGGCAAACACACTTGCCATCCGCCGTAACCACCTGACAATCAATCAAAATATCCGCCACTTCGCGGCCATAGGCGCCGCCATTCATCCGCACAAACCCGCCGACTGTTCCAGGGATACCGCGCAAAAATTCCATGCCTGCAATCCCGCAATCCCGCGCGGTGGAAGATACAAGGATCCCACTGGCCCCGCCGCCACATTCCAGCACATAATCGCCCCGATCGGCCACTGCTGCAAATGATTTACCCAAACGCACCACAACGCCGGGAACGCCGCCATCGCGGATGATCAGATTGGACCCAAGCCCCAGCGCCATAATCGGCAATGCGCCGCCAATTTGTTGCAGGAATGTGCGCAAATCATCCGTATCGGCAGGTTCGAACAGATAATCTGCCGCGCCGCCGGATTTAAACCAGACCAATTTTGCCAATGGTGCATTTACAGTCAGCTTGCCGCGGATGCCGCTGATGGGGATACCCGCGATGACATTTTCCTGCACCGCGGAAAATGCCGCTGCGCCATCATTATCATGCAAGGCCTGATCATCGCTGTGCTGCGGCGCCTTCATTGCAAGCCAGCCTGCTGGACCGCATCAGCCAGACCGGCCGCCCATTTGGTAATGTCGCCCGCGCCCAAACATACAACCATGTCGCCTTCGCGAAGCATCCCGGCCAATTCGCTGGCCAGTTCATCTGGCCCGGCGATGATACTGGCTGAATGCAGGCCGCGTTCCTTAAGGCCGGCCACCAATGCTGCTGCATCCGCGCCCTCGATCGGGTCTTCGCCTGCAGCAAAGACCGGCGTAATATACACCACGTCAGCATCGTTAAACGAAGTCTGAAACCCGGCCATTAAATCATGCAGCCGCGAATATCGATGCGGCTGCGCCACCGCGATTACGCGTCCCGTTGCCGCCTCGCGGGCGGCGGAAAGCACAGCGGTAATTTCCACTGGATGATGCGCATAATCATCAATAATCGCCACCGTTCCCGCGCCCACCGCAACTTCACCGACATTGGTGAAACGGCGTTTAACCCCGTCAAATTGCTTAAATCCATTGCAGATTGTGTCTGCATCACAGCCCATTTCCAGCGCCACGGCCACTGCGGCCAATGCATTTTGGACATTATGGCGCCCGGGCATTGGTAGGTGGATATTTTCAATCCGCTGCAATGAACCATCGCGATCGCGCAGGACCACGTCGAATGTATTGCCGCCTGCCCGCGAACGCACATTTTCGCCGCGCAAATCAGCCTGGGCGGAAAAACCATAGGTTAAAACGCGGCGGTCACGCACCTTGGCGATAACCGTCTGCACCTCGGGGTGGTCGATGCACAAAACCGCAACACCGTAAAACGGCACATTCTCGATAAATTCGACAAAGGCATCTTTGACCGCATCAAACGAGCCATAATGATCCAGATGTTCCGGATCGATGTTGGTTACAACCGCGATCGTGCCATCCAGCCGGAGGAAACTTCCATCACTCTCATCCGCCTCAACCACCATCCAGTCGCTATCGCCCAATCTGGCGTTTGACCCATATTGATTGATGATCCCGCCATTAATCACAGTCGGGTCGATCCCGCCGGCATCCAGCAGCGCTGCAATCATCGAAGTTGTGGTGGTTTTGCCATGCGTGCCGGCCACCGCAACGGTGTTTTTCAGCCGCATCAATTCAGCCAGCATTTCCGCCCGGCGCACCACGGGGATACGGGCATCTAATGCTGCGGCAACTTCGGGATTGGTCCGCCGGACTGCGGTAGAGGTGACCACAACGGCTGCATCACCCAGATTTTCTGCTGAATGGCCAATGGCAATATGCATCCCGCGCGCGCGCAAGCGTTCGACGCTGGGCCCTTCGGCAAGATCGCTGCCTTGCACTTTATACCCCAGATTGTGCATCACTTCGGCAATGCCCGACATGCCAATCCCGCCAATACCGACGAAATGGATCGTGCCGATTTCAATACCAACACCTTTCATGATGCATCCTTAGCTGCATGGTTACGGCTGGAACCGCGCGATGGGGTCTTGTTATGCACAGCACCGCGGGCGGGTTTGGCATCAACCCGGATAACATCCATCATTTCACTACCGCCAAAACTTTCAACCAGATCGGCAAGGTCAGAGGCGGCCTTGGGGCGCCCGCAATTCCACGCCGCATGGGCAGCAGTGGCCAAGGTGTCTGGGCGCTGCGCCAATGCTTGGATCTGCTTGGCAATTTGCTGCGGGGTGAAATTTTCCTGACTGATCGCGCGTGCACCGCCCGATTTTACCATTTCGCGGGTGTTATATTTTTGGTGGTCGTCCGTGGCAATCGGTAATGGGATCAAAATTGCCGGGCGGCCAACCGCTGTCAATTCAGCGATGGTGGATGCACCTGCGCGGCCAATAAACACATGCGCATCAGCCAGGCGCATTTCCATATCTTCAAAATAAACGCCCAGTTCAGCGGGAATATCATGGCTGCGATAGCGTTCGCGCACCGCCTCCAGATCTTCCGGGCGGCATTGCTGCGTTACCTGCAGGCGTGAACGCAAGGCTGGTTGCAACATTGCCAGCCCATCGGGCACAATTTCAGATAGGATACGCGCGCCTTGGCTGCCCCCCGTCACCAAAATCCGCAGCAATCCATCTTCGCTAAAGGCGGGGAATGGATCATCGCGCAGCGCCAACACCCCGGCGCGGACCGGATTGCCCACTAGATGGACCTTTTCCTCATGCTTTGGTCTTAATCGTTTCACTTGCGGATAGGCGGTGGCAATGGCCTGCACCCGCCCGGCCAACAGCCGGTTTACGCGGCCCAGAACTGCATTTTGTTCATGCACAATACTGGGGATTCCAGCCGAGGTTGCAGCCAGCAATGCAGGCAATGCCGGATACCCGCCAAAACCCACAACCGCGCTGGGTTCAAACGTTTCAAACAAACGCAGCGCCATTCCCCGCCCTTGCATCACTGCGCGCGCGCCCTTGATCCAGCTGAGCGGGTTTTTGCCAAACCGCCCTGCAGGTAGGACATGGGCAGGCAGGAAATCTGGCTTTCCAGGAATATTCGCGCCGCGTTCGTCCGTGATCAATGCGACATGATGGCCGCGCCGTTCCAATTCGGTTGCAAGCGCGAAAGCGGGGATCAGATGCCCCCCGGTGCCGCCAGCGGCAAGCACATAATGTCGGTTTGCCTCGCTCATGCGTGCCCTTCCTGCTTGGGCCCGCCGCCTTTTGGCTGGCCCTGTTTGGTCATCATTGCGCGTAATCCGGGCGTTTCCCATTTAAGGAACGGATTACGGCGCGTAATTGCCAGCAACAAGCCGACAGCCAGACATACCGCGATGGTCGACGATCCGCCATAGGATACCAACGGCAATGTCATCCCCTTGGACGGGAACATTTTCAGATTGACCAGAATATTGATGAATGCCTGCCCGCCGATTTGTGTCGCAAGGCCCGCGCCCGCCAAAACGGTAAATAAATCAGTTTCATCCGCTAATCGAACCAAAACCCGCACAATCACCGCCAGATAGAGCAGGATGATAAGCGCACAGACAATCAGCCCGAATTCCTCTGCGATAACCGAAAAAATATAGTCCGTATGCGCTTCTGGCAGGCTCATCTTGCGGATACCAAGCCAAAGGCCGCTGCCTGTCCAACCGCCCGCAAGCAAGGTCCGCTGCGCCAGATCCACCTGATCAAATGCCGTGCCGCCCCCGAAAAAATCGTCGATCCGGTGGCGCGCATTATCATAGAGAAAATAGGTTGCAGTCATCAATACCGCGCCGCCGCCTACCACGAGCACGGCCCACCGCAACGCCATCCCTGCAAGCAGCACCAGCACAAACCATACACCGGCAAACAACAATGCATCGCCCAGATTTGGCTGCATCATCAACAGCATTCCCACCAGCCCCATAAGGCCGGTAACGATCCACAAAACCGGCAGATCAGGATCCTTCAGCCGCCATGATAAAATCCAGGCCAATGCAATGGCAAAGCCGGGTTTAAGAAATTCGGATGGCTGAAAACTGATCCCCAGATTGATCCAGCGCCGCGCACCGTTCACCTCTGTCCCGATAAATGGAACCAGCACAATCAAACACAGCATAGCCCCCGCCAGAACCACCCCCAGCCGGCGGGCCAGATCACGCGGCAACATCGAAACACCAAACATGATGATCAGCCCGACAGACAACCATCTGATATGTGCCCAATAAAAATAAAGGTCGGGCAATTGGCCTGATGCAGTGGACAGCCGCCGCGCGCTGGCAGGCGATGCAGCCGCAACCCCGGCCACGCCAACCGCCATCAAAATCAGGATCAGCGCCAGCAAAACCCGGTCAATTTCGCGCCACCAAATTCGCAATCGAGAACGTTTGGAGCTGCGGAACCGATCCTGCTCCCCGCCCTTTTCGCCGGCAAAGGGGATATATGGTTTTGATGCGTTCATGCAGCCGAATTTCCAATGCCATGAACATTGGCCGCATCCTTCGCCCCGGCCTTCGTCTCGGCCAATTCAGCCACCAGATCGCGGAAACAATCGCCCCGTTTTTCAAAATCAGCAAACTGATCAAAACTGGCGCAAGCAGGGGAAAGCAGCACGACATCGCCCGGCCTTGCAGCGGCGATTGCGCGCTGCACGGCATCGGATAATAATCCGCATTGCTGAACGGGAACTGTGCCGCCCAGCAATGCCGCAAAACGCGGGCCTGCATCGCCGATGGTATAAGCGGCTGCGACATTGCCCAGATATGGTTCGCATTCGCCCAGCCCGTCTTCCTTGGCCAAACCGCCGACAATCCAGTGGATGCGCGGCCGCTGAACAGGGGGAAATGCAGCAAGCGCCGGGGCGCTGGATGCTGGATTGGTGGCCTTGCTGTCATTGATGAACACAATTGCATCATATTCGCCAATGCGCTCCATGCGGTGGGGCAATCCGGTAAAACTGGCCAAGGCGGCGCGCCATTGTGCCTGCGTTACCCCCAATTCCTCTGCCATCGCGGCGGCGGCGGCGGCATTTTCAAGATTGTGGGGCCCTTGCAAACAAGGCCAATCAGCCTGCCAAGAACCAATCGCAGCGCAATCAATTGCAATTGCGCGGCCTTGCGGCCGGCGGGCCTGCTGGGCCTGCATCACCGCGCGGGTTGGTGCATCACTGGCACCGAACACCGCCATTTGATCGGCCCGCTGCATCGCAAACAGGCGGCCTTTGGATGATGCATAATGATCAAAACTGTCATACCGGTCGAGATGATCAGGCGTGATATTCAGCAATGCCGCCACATCGCAGGCCAAAGAATGGGTGAGGTCGATCTGGTAACTCGACAATTCCAGCACATAAACCCCGGCGCCATTATCATTGGGTACCAACGGTTCTTGATCCAAAATGGGCAGGCCGATATTGCCGCCCATCTGCGCCGGTATGCCCGCATTCACCAATATGTGGTGCAGCAATGCGGTGGTGGTTGATTTGCCATTGGTGCCTGTAATCGCGGCCACCCTATGGGCGGGCAGGTCAGCGCGCGCCTGGGCAAACAATTCAATATCACCGATCAGCGGAACCCCAAAACGCAGCGCATGATCTGCAATCGGGTGGGTGTTGATCGGCACCCCCGGCGAAACCACCACGCCTGCAAACCCTGTCAGATCCATTTCCAGCGGGTCTGCCAGTGATGCGCCTGCCGGCAGCCTTGCGCGCGCCTCTTCTCCTTGATCCCATGCGATCACTTCGGCCCCGCTCGCCACCAATGCCTCTGCTGTTGCAAGCCCGGATCGGGCCAGGCCCAAAACGGCGTAACGCTTTGCACAAAAGGCCGTTGAAGTGATCATCGCAGCTTTAGCGTTGCCAGCCCCATCAGCGAGAGGACAATCGAAACAATCCAAAAACGGATTACGATGGTGGATTCTTTCCAGCCCAATTGTTCAAAATGGTGATGAATGGGGGCCATGCGAAACATACGCTTGCCGGTCCGTTTGAACCAGAACACTTGCAAGATCACCGATATGGCTTCGACCACGAATAAT
>Ga0209345_10003896_pt1 | contig 14898 bp, 16 predicted proteins | sample Cruoilmetagenom7_FD_187294 | JGI IMG/M metagenome (GOLD analysis project Ga0209345, IMG submission 187294) | Oil polluted marine microbial communities from Coal Oil Point, Santa Barbara, California, USA - Sample 7 (SPAdes) (version 2) | ecosystem: Environmental > Aquatic > Marine > Oil seeps ... | reverse complement strand
GGTTATATTAGTAGGTATTGTCTCTATCTGGATTGGTGCAAAAAGTGGTGAATCTCACGGTGGAGTAGTTGGTCTTTTAGTTGGTATATTTTCATTTGCTCTTATATCTTGGATATTTTATAAACTAATGCCGTATATTATGAAAAAGTACGAACCTGCTAATCTAAGTTCATTAATGATTTTTTCACTTATTATTCTCTTTGGATTTGGAGGGTTTGGAGAATATGTAGAGCTTGGAATGGTAGTAGGGGCTATTGTTGCAGGTGTGATTATGCGTCCCCTTTTTGAAAGGGAAGAGCAAAAAGGAGAGTTGCTTTCTAAACAAACGCAGACTTTAAGTTACGGTTTTTTCGGTGTTTTATTTTTCTTTTGGGTAGGCTTTAATGCTGATATGGAAGGTTTTTTACATGAACCGCTTTTGGCTATTGTGCTCTATATGGCTGGGACATTTGGAAAACTTTTTGGAGTTTTATTAATGGTGCCAATGAAAAAAATGAAGTTAAAAGAAGCAATAATCGTCGGAGTGGGATTGGATGCTAGACTTACAACAGAAATTATAGTTGCACAACTTCTTTTTAGTGCTGCTATTATTGATAAACATCTCTTTACTGCACTGGTTGCTGCTTCATCATTTACTGCAATAACTGTACCCCTGCTATTTTCACTTTTGATACGCTTTTGGGCAAATGAGGTCTATCATGCAAAATAATTCTCCATGGCACACATATGAGAGTAGAGAAATTTTACAGGAGTGTAACAGCAATTTAAAAAGCGGTTTAAACGCAGATGAGATAAAAATAAGAGCGAAAAAATACGGTGAAAATAGACTTGTTCAGGTAGTAAAAGCACCTTGGTATAAAGTTTTTGCAAGACAGTTTACTGATATTCTTATTTTAATCCTTTTTGTTGCAGCAGCTATATCACTTCTGATTGGTGAAGTTGGTGATGCTATTACTATTTTAGTTATTATTCTCTTGAATGGAGTTCTTGGATTTGTTCAAGAGTATAAAGCTGAAAACGCAATCGAAGCCTTAAAAGAGATGCTTCATCCGACCTGTAAAGTCCTACGTGATTCTCAAGAAAAGATTATAGATGCGAAACTGTTAGTCCCGGGAGATATCGTCTTTTTGGAGATTGGCGATAAAATTCCTGCTGATTTAAGACTTTTAGAGAGTTTTAACCTAAAAGTAGATGAGTCATCTTTAACCGGAGAATCAGAATCAGTAGCTAAACAAACATCTGTGTTAGAAGCTGATACGCCTCTGTCTAAAATCTCAAATATGGGATGGATGGGAACGGCAGTTGTAAATGGAAGAGCAACTGGAGTTGTTGTTCAAACTGGTATGAATACAGAGTTTGGAAAGATTGCACAGATGATGCAATCTGTTGAAGCTGAGCCAACTCCTTTACAGAAAAATCTTGCTGTTTTGGGTAAACAATTAGGAATTTATTCCGTTGGAATATCTGTTCTTGTTGCCTTAGTCGGTTGGATGATGGGTAAAGATTTAGTTGAAATGTTTATGACGGGTATTGCTCTGGCTGTTGCTGTTGTCCCCGAAGGACTCCCAGCTGTTGTTACCATAACTTTGGCACTTGGTATAAAAGCAATGGCAAAACAAAAAGCCTTGTTAAGACGACTTCAAGCTGCTGAGACTCTGGGAGCTGCTACAACTATCTGTACAGATAAGACGGGAACACTGACTCAAAATCAGATGACAGTTAAAAAGATTTGGCTCGCCTCTGGAGAAGTTGAAGTGACTGGAAATGGATATGATCCTGCTGGTCATTTTGAGTCTAATGGAGTTAAATTTGATTACAAGGATACTCCTGATTTAACAATGCTTTTAAAGTCTGCACTTATATGTAATCACGCAATAGTACAAAAAAATGGCGAAGAATGGGAATCAATAGGGGAACCAACGGAAGCATCTTTAGTAGTTGCTGCTTATAAGGCATGGTTAGATTTAGCTGATGATGAGAGTAGGATAAGTGAATTTTCATTTAACTCTACTCGTAAAAGAATGAGTATTATAGTGCATGAAAAAAATGCATTGACAGCTTATGTAAAAGGGGCACCTGAAGTTATTATAGAGAGGTCTACTCAAGTTCTTAAAAACGGTGAGCTCTTGGCTATGAGTGAAGCCTATAAAAATGAAGTGACTAATGCCTATAAAAAGATGGCTCAAAGTGGGTTGAGAACACTAGCAATTGCCTATAGAGAACTTCCGCAAAAAATAGAGCTTTCAGAAGAGAACGTTGAAAATGAACTAATTCTCTTAGGAGTAGTCGGAATCATTGACCCACCACATGAAGAGGTTCCTTTAGCTATAAAAATGGCTAAAGATGCCGGCATAAATCTTGTAATGATTACAGGAGATAATCCAGATACGGCGATGGCTATAGGAAACTCTATCGGTTTAAATGCACAACGTTCCATTACTTCGAGTGAATTATCTTCAATGAGCGATGAAGATTTAAAAAAGGCTCTACATTCAGATGTACTTTTTGCACGAGCAAGACCAGAAGATAAGCTTAGAATTGTGAAGCTATTTAAAGATTCTGATGAGATTGTAGCTATGACGGGTGATGGAGTCAATGATGCACCTGCACTTAAAGAAGCGGATATAGGCATATCTATGGGTAAAAGAGGTACAGATGTGGCTAAAGCTGCTTCTGATATGGTTCTAAGTGATGATAACTTTGCTTCTATCATCAATGCTGTACGTGAGGGAAGACGTGAGTATGATAATATTCAGAAATTTGTGCAGTACCTTTTTGCATCAAATACAGGAGAAGTAATCGCTATATTTTTAAATATACTGTTGGGTGGTCCTCTCATCTTAATCCCCGTACAGATTCTTTGGATGAATCTGGTGACCGATGGTGTGACTGCTATTGCTCTTGGAGTGGAACCCGCTGAAAAAGGAATAATGAAAAGACCACCAAGAGCAGTAAATGGACCTATTTTAGATCGTTACGGTATAGTTATGATTGCTGTTCTTGGGAGTTATGTCGGAGTTGCAACACTTTGGCTTTTTCATCATTATCTATCCCAAAACTCAGAGGAGAACCTTTTACTTGCACAAACTGTTGCGTTTACCGGTATTATTGTTTTAGAGAAAATGATTGTACTCAATTTTCGCTCTTTACGTGAGCCAATGTCTCTAATAGGTTTTTTTACAAATAAATGGCTTCTTTTAGCAATTGCGTTTACAATAGTCCTACAGGCATGCGCAGTTTATGTACCATTTTTACAGGATGCTTTACATACAACGGCTTTAGGCTGGGAGGATTGGGGAATTATCATAGTTATCGCACTACCAATTTTTATAATTACAGAACTATATAAATGGTTTCGATGGAACAATAAAATTAATCAAACAGGAGAGTAATATGGCTTTTATGCAATCATTTGGAGCAGCAAAAGTTGTTACCGGTTCAGCGCATCTTTTAGCTTTAGAAAATGGTACAAAAATATTAATAGATTGTGGAATGTTTCAGGGTCAAAATGAAGAGAAAAACAGTAAAAAGCTTGAGTTTAATTCAGCTGAAATTGACTATGTGGTTTTTACACACGCTCACCTAGACCATGTGGGGCGCTCTCCATTACTTTTCAAAGAGGGTTTTAGAGGTCAAGTAGTTGCTACTCGTCCTACGTTTGAGCTGGCAAGAGTTGTAATGCTTGATAGCGCTCATCTTATGAAAGAGGAGTATCGTCAGCACTTTAGAAAAGCACAAAGGCGAGGAGAAGAGAACAGCGTCAAACAGCCACTATATTCAGCTGAAGATGTTGAGTCGTTTTTGACACTGAAGAAACGCTATGCTTCTTATGGAAAAACAATTAAATTACAAAAAGATTTAACTGTAACCTTTTATAATGCAGGACATATCTTAGGTTCAGCTTTTGTAGAAGTGCGTTATGTTGAGAAAGGTTCAGAGAAGCATATTGTATTTAGTGGTGACTTGGGGAATGAAAATGATGTAGTTCTTCCAGCTCCAGATAATCCTCAAGAGGCTGATACTTTATATATAGAGTCAACATATGGTGACCGTATACATAAGGATATTGACGCATCAATAGAGGAGTTTAAAACCACTGTAATTCAAACACTGCAAAGAGGTGGAAATGTTTTAATTCCCTCGTTTGCAATTGAGAGAACACAAGAGATACTCTGTATGTTGAAATTTATGCATAAAAATAGAGAACTTCCTGTGTGTAGAATCTTTTTAGATAGTCCAATGGCTATTCGTGCGACGCGTGTGTATAATAAATATACCGAGGAGTTAAGTCCTTTATGTCAAGAGTTTCTCAATGAAGATGGGGCTGTTTTTGATTTTCCAAATCTTGAGTTTGTTAAAACGCAAGAAGCATCTAGAAAGATAAATGATATAAAGAGTGGAACGATTATCATCGCCGGAAGTGGAATGTGTAATGGTGGAAGAATTTTGCATCACTTTAAACATCGTTTATGGAACAAAGCCAATGCAGTTATTTTTGTAGGTTTTCAGGCTAAGGGAACACTTGGACGTGAAATAGTTGAAGGTGCCCAGTGGATTCATCTATATCATGAAAAAATCAAAATCGCTGCGAGTATTCATACTATTAACGGTTTTTCAGCACATGCTGACCAGAGGGAATTAATAGAGTGGATGGATAGTTTTGAGAGACTTGGTAATGTTTATCTTATTCATGGAGAAGAGGAGAAGCAGATACTCTTTAAAGAGGCGATTAAAAAAGAGCTTGATAAAAAAGCACACATTGTAGAGATGGGTGAGAAGATTTATGTTTAAAAAAAGTATAATATAATGAGTATGAAGGGGATAAAATGGATGTAATACAAAAAGAGTTAGAGAGTAGAAAAGCTGAGATACGAAGTGCAATGAAACTTCTTTTTAAGGCAAATATGAAAATTACTGACTGGGATGTTCCTGAAGCTGATGATAATGAAGCAGCAAATATGATTTTGAATATTTTACAAGAAGCTCTTGATGAAATTAAAGCAGATGTTGTTACAGGGAAGTATGATTATTATTAAATCATCCCCTTTTTTTAAAGACTACAATACTTAAACTTACAAAAGCGACAACAAATGCAGAGAGTGCAAAGTGTGCATAGAGTAAGTCAGTAATAAGAGTATGCTTTATCAGTAAAGCTCTAATTATTTCAATAAAATAGGTAAAAGGTATAGCATAACTTATAGGTCTTATATAATCAGGAATAGCCTCTAAAGGGAAAATAAATCCTGAGAGTAAAATCGATGGAACGATAATAAATATAGTGATAAACATTGCTTGTTGCTGCGTTTGTGAAACCAAAGATATTTTTAGACTTATCTACAGAGCTTCCGTTTATAGTAATCTCTTCTACACCACTTTTTAAGATACCACAGAGCATACGGATAAGAGTAGTTTTACCTGCACCATTTGGACCTAAGAGCCCAAATATCTGACCTTTAGATAGGTTGAGTGAAATATTACTAATGATATTTGTATCTCCTCGGTCTACAAAAATTATAATAGATGATTTTTAATTATAGCCCTTTCTAAATTTGATTTTGAATAAATTAGGGGAAGGGTGAAGTGAGTTTATCACATTTGTGTGCTAATTATTTGCTAACACTTTAGCGTTACAATACACTATCTAAAAACAAAGGAATAATATGAAAAAAATTATTACAGTAACACTTCTAGTTGGAGCTTTAGCTTCTAGCGCATTCGCTCATCACATGGCTACTTATGAGGATGCAGGAGTTAATATTCCTACGAGTTCACCACACTTAGATATGGTGTTTTAGAGTTACTTAATCCCTAAAATTCTATAAAGGTACGGCACTCGCTTGAGTGCCGTATTATTTACTTCTAATTCATTACCTTATTCATAACTGGAGCGATGTATGACATTGCAGACTTATCTTCGATTATCTTTTTTAACTCAGCTTCTGTAGATATAGTCTCTATCTTTGAAATCTCTTTATTTAAAACATAAACAACTACAATTTTCTCAGCGTCCATATCTTTTCTGTAAGCTGCAGCTACGGCTTTATCATCTAAAATAAGTACTGTGTGTTTAAAATCTTTAAGACCTGGCATAATAAACATACTTCTAATCACTGAAGGTGCAGCACTAACATCAGCAATGAATTGTGCGTTGTTGTCTTCTAAATACGTAGGTGCTTGAGTGTTAAAAAAGTCGTTACAGATATGAGCGCCATCTTTTGAAAAAGCAAATATAAGTTTATATGTGTTTGCATTTAAGCCGTGAGCCTTTTCAAATTGATCATTTAATTTTAAGTCAGCAATACTCTGCCCAACAACTAGTTTTGGTTTTACATTCTCTTCAACTGCACTTGAACTACATCCTATAAGTAAAAAAGTAGCTAAAAGTCCTAATATTATTTTTGTCATGGTTTCTCCATTGAGTTTAATTTATGAAATAATACATGAGTAAAGTTAAGATATAAACTTTAAAGTATTTATTGTAAAATTTTACAAATTATTTTAAGGAAGTGCAAAATGGCATGGGCAACAGCAAGACATATATTAGTCGATAGTGAAGCAAAGTGTAATGAGTTAAAGAGTGAGATAGAAAACGGAACTGAGTTTGGAGATGTGGCAAAAGCAAACTCAACTTGTCCTTCATCTGCTCAAGGTGGAGATTTAGGTAAGTTTGGACCGGGACAGATGGTTCCTGAGTTTGACAAGGCTGTATTTAGTGGTGATGTTGGTGTAGTTTATGGACCGATTCAAACACAATTTGGTTACCACCTATTAGAAGTAACAGGTAGAGGATAGTCCTTTTTTATGGTAAAAGTATCTGCAATCCAGATGAGTATGAGTGAAGATAAATACTCTAACATTAGCAAGGCTGAGCGATTAGTACGTGAGGCTGCGTTTAATGGTGCGCAGATTATACTTTTACCAGAACTTTTCACCTCTCTTTATTTCTGTAAAGATATGGATGAGAAATACTTCTCATTGGCAAAACCTCTCAAAAATAACAAATTAATAGAACAGTTTTCAGATTTAGCTAAAGAGCTTAATGTGGTTATATTAGTTAGTTATTTTGAAAAAGCAGAAAAAGAGTTTTTCAAGGTGAATTGCGAAGCAAGAGAGAGTAGCCTGGGCTATAACTCTCTTGTAGTTATAAATGCAGACGGAACTATTATGGATAACTACCGTAAAACACATATTCCAGATGGTCCCGGATATGAAGAGAAGTTTTACTTTAAACCAGGGGATAGCGGTTTTAAAGTTTATGAGACAGCTTATGGAAAAATCGGAGTTGGAATCTGCTGGGATCAATGGTTTTGTGAGACTGCAAGGGCTCTCACTTTGATGGGTGCAGAGATTATCTTCTATCCTACTGCAATTGGGAGTGAGCCAGAGATTAATGTAGACTCTAAAGGTCATTGGCAAAGGGTTCAAATGGGTCATGCTGCGACAAATACAGTTCCAGTTGTTGTTGCAAACAGGGTCGGTGAAGAAGCTGGTAAGAGTTGTTCTCTTACATTTTATGGTTCATCATTTATCACTGACTACACCGGCGCTAAAATAGCTGAAGCCTCACGTGAGGATGATGAGATTATTTATGCTGAGTTTGATTTAGAAGAAAATGCTTTACAAAGAGAGTATTGGGGTCTGCTTCGCGATAGAAGAGAAGAAGCCTATGGAGCTATCTGTAAGAGTTAGGTGTGTTTAAGTTTGTTAAGCTTTTTCTTTCCTTTTTCAATATGAAATGTGATAAGTTCTAATTCTTCTTTTATCGGTTTTCGTTTCTCTTGATTTGTTTCAAACTCTAACTCTGATAAAATTTTTACTCTTCTTTTTTTGAGTTTGGCTAGAAGAGTCTTAAGAGACTTTTTTTTACTTTGAAGTTCAAAACTTTCCATATGAAGAGACTCTAAAACACTCTGTATAAATTTTTTAACACCCATTTTTAATCCTTTTTTTCTAAGATTTCTTCTATTTCACCCTGAGTGATTTGCATATCTTCTTGAAGTTTTTTCAAATCACTGCTTTTATCTACAAACAGAATTTCAGCCATATTAGAGAGCTTATTCCTTATATTGTAAGCATAAACACTATCATTCATGAGAGATGTAGCCATCTGATTTGTTATAAGTCTATTTCTGATTAAGTTATCTAACTTTCCATTTGAGATAATGTCATTTTTTTGAGTATTTAGTCTAATCTTTGAGAGTAACAGTACGATTACATCCTCTTCATCTGTAGTAGCGATTATATTTATATTTCGAAGTAATCCGGCAAGACTTTTTTTGATACTTGCATACTCCTCTTTTATGAATTTGTTAGGATGTGCTGAGTAATTTATGATATTTTTTTGGAGATGTTTTGTATTTTTTATCGCTTCAACCATATCTCTGTTTGCAAGCTTTAGTCTGTATAACTCTTCAATAAGTTTAGGATCCATATCTGCTTGTGCTTTTGCTGAAAAATCGATTATTTCACCATAGATGTCTTTTATTTTATGCTGATAAAAGTCCTCAATATTTATATGTTTTTTTGAGTATTTCTCTTTTATAACTTCATCGAGTTCCATCGAAGAGACTATCTTACTCCTTTTGAGGTTGAGTCCATGACTGACTATTTCAAAAGTATTATCATAAAGGTGTTTTGTCTCTCTGATTATAGCCGCCATAGCACTATCAGGAAATTCTAAAACTGAGTCATTTAAGTATCTCACACCATCAAAGTCTATACCATCTTTGGGTTTTGTGGCTTTGATTGAACTTTCTAAAAAAGTAACCAGTCTATTTATGAAAGGTATCATTACAACAACACCGATACTATTAAAAATAGTATGAAAAATAGCAAGTTTAAGTGTGTAATCATCATTAGCTATATCAAGCCAGCGAGCAGACTCATCAACAAGATAAATAATTTGATATATAAATGCAATTGCGATGAGAGCTGTCACAATATTAAAGATCAGATGCGCAGCTGCGAGCCGTTTTCCGTCTATGTTGGAACTCATTGCTCCAATAATTGCCGTGATAGTTGTCCCGACATTTGCTCCAATAGCAAGTGCTAAAGCATTCTCATAACTTATCTGTCCTGCTGCCAGTGCTGTGATGATTAAGACAAGGGTGGCGTGAGAGGACTGCATAACAACCGTTGCAGAAACTCCAATGAGGGCGAAGACAAATAGTCCTTTAAATCCATCAATAGAGTAAGCAGATAAATCTATAGTAGCCTTGAAAGCTTCAAAACCATCTTTCATATAGTGAATTCCTAAAAAGAGAAATCCTAGGCCAGTTAAGATGTAACCTATACCTTTAAGAGATGTGCTTTTTTGAAAGATAAAAATGATTCCAAATACTAACATAGGCATTGCATAAGAAGCTATGTTTACTTTGAGACCATACCCTGCAACGAGCCAAGCTCCAGTCGTTGTACCGAGATTTGCACCAAAGACAATTCCAATACCTTGAGAGAGCCCAATAAGACCAGCACCCAAAAAAGAGATAGTTAAAACAGAGACTAAAGAGCTAGACTGCATAATACTAGTTGAGATGATTCCAAAGCCTATACTTTTGTAGAGCCTGTCTGTCGAGTTTTTTAAAATTCTTTCTAGTAGACCACCGGAGAAAGATTTAAATCCCTGTTCAAGTGAGAGCATACCAAAAAGAAATATAGCGATACCTGCAGCAATCTCTTTAAAGTTTGGGCTATACCAAAAACCGTAAGCAAGGGCGATTAAAACAATTGGTAAAAATATATTTTTAGGCATTTTTTATTACCTTAATTATTATCTCTTCCAATTCATCAAGCGGAGCGTGAGTAATATTTTCAAACTGAGTACGATTAAATGTCTGTTGGCGTTTTGCAAGTTGTCCTGTGTGTATTGAGATATTTTCAATCATCTCCTCTTTTGTGACTTTGTTATCAAGGTACTCCAAAACTTCGACAATACCAATTGAACCCATCGCATGTGGAAAACGTGAGTACTTCTGTTCTAAATAGCAAACTTCATCTAACAAACCTAACTCCAGCATCTTATTTGTACGTTTTGAGATTCTTTTTCTAAGAACATCTCTCTGAACATCAATGTTGAAAATATCTAAGTTTTCTATGATTGGTTTTGGAGGATTTTGTAGGAACCATTTAGTTGGTGAGAGTTTAGAAGCTTCATAAATCAGAAGAGCTTTTTCTATACGGTAGCTATCATTTGAAGATATTTTTTTCATATACTCTTCATCAAGTTCATATAAAAATTTGTAACAACCTCCCAAGTCAGTTAGCTTGTTCTTGACAACTTCTTTAGTCTCATCTGTGATTTTCGGTAAAGAAGACAAACCTTGAATAAGTGACTTCAAATAAAAAGATGTACCACCAACAATGATGAGGTTCTTAGCCTCTTTTTTACACCTTTGTAAAACTTCTCGGTAAAGGTCTATAAAAATATCAACACTAAAATACTCATCAGGATTTAAAACATCTATCCCAAAATGTTTGACTGCCTTTAACTCTTCTTTTGAAGGTTTAGCAGAGACAATATCTATCTCTTTATAGATACTAAGGGAGTCAATTGAGAGGATATATGCATCGATTTTCAGAGCAATCTTAATCGCTAAATCACTCTTTCCTGATGCTGTTGGACCAATGATAGCTAGTTGTTTTATATCTCTTTTCATTGTGAAATTATATCATTTTAAATCAACTTTAGATAGAATAGCCTTAATTAAAAAAAGAGGGCCAAAGCTTGGAAAGAATTATTCAAAAAGCAAAAGATTTTAACGAGTTAGTAATGTTTGAGCACTCTATTTTTTCACTTCCATTTATTTTTATCGCGATGATTGTAGCGGCTGATGGCTGGTTCGGTTTTTGGCTACTTCTTATGGGTGTTTTTGCAGCTTTAAGTGCAAGAAATTTTGCAATGGGTGTTAACAGATATGCTGACCGTGATGTGGATGCAGCAAACCCTAGAACAGCTGGCAGACCAAATGTGGATGGAAGACTTGATAGTTCAAGTATTATGATTTTTATCATTGTAAATGCACTTGTTTTTATAGTTGTTGCATACATGATAAACTCCCTTGCGTTTTGGCTTAGTTTTCCTATCCTTTTTGTTTTAGGCTCTTACTCTTACTTTAAAAGATTCTCATCAATGGCTCATATAGTTCTTGGAATTTCACTTGGTCTAGCTCCTATCGCTGGTGTTGTGGCAGTTCAGGCAAGTATTCCTCTCTGGTCAGTTCTGCTGAGTTTAGGTGTTATCTTTTGGGTCGCTGGTTTTGATTTACTTTACTCTCTTCAGGATATTGATTTTGACAAAGAGAATAATCTTCACTCCATTCCATCAATATATGGTGCAGAGGCCACACTTTTTATATCTGCAATTTTTCATATGCTGAGCGTGTTGTTTTGGATGCTATTTGTCTGGGCATCTGGACTTGGATTTTTTGCTTATGTCGCCGTTATAGGTTCAGGTTTTGTTTTAGCGTATGAGCAAAAACTTGTGCGCAGGGACTTCACTCAGATAGACCGTGTGTTTTTTACGGTAAATGGTTATCTTGGGGTTGCGTTTTTCTTTCTCATCATCTTAGACAGGATTGTTGCGTGAGCCCGCATTTAGTTCCGGCTCCGATAAGTTTAGTTTTTAGTGAAGCTACAACTGACAGAGAAGCGTATGATAGAGAGTATCATCAGCTAAGTGACTCTGATGACAATCCTATAAACCAATGGTTAAAGCTAGCTAAGGCTAGGGGTGATACCTCCGAGACTGACCCTGTTTTACTAAACCTTGTAGTTGAACTGCATAACAAGTTAGATGCCTTAGAGAAATTTTTAAAAGATGAAGAGCCTGTGAGGGTTTCCTTGATACATGAGGCGCATATCGACTCTATAGGTTTTGAGCACTTTAACCTTAGTGAAGATGTTCTTGAAGAGGGCAAAGAGTATTACGGTCGTGTTGAGATGCCAGTTCATCCTAAACGTGATGTTGGTGTTTTCTTTGTGGCGCAGAGTAAAAGGCTAGCAAATATTATAAAAATTCATGAGAGAGATGAGAAAGAGTGGGGTTCTTATTTGACTGCACGTGAGCGTGTCTTGATTCGTGAAGCAAGAGAGAAGAAACAGTGAATTTAGAGCAATTTAGCATAGAGTATGTAGTAGCCCTTATGGCGGCAATAATTTTGTATCTTCTCTATTATGTTTTCTCTAAAGATGCAGACTATTCTAAAAATATCCGCTCTGTCGCCTCTGTTGTTGAAGAGTTAAATAGAGAACTCTTTTATCTCAAGAAAAAGCTTGGTGAAACACAGCAAAATATTGAAGATAATTCTCAGAGAATGACGGATGAAGTTATCTACCAAGAGATTGAACGTAGTGTATATGACATGGTCCAGCCACTTTCTCATGGACTTAAACAGCTCCAACAAAATATAAATGCGATAGAAGTAGAGATTGATTCTCGTGTTTCAACTCTTGAGAGCGGAGTGAAGCAGATTTCTATTCCATCTTCAATTCACGGTAATGATGATGAAAAAATTATATCCCTCTTCAAACAAGGTGTAACGCTGGATACTATCTCAAAAGAGCTGCACATCTCCAAACCAGAAGTTGAGTTTGTATTAAAAATCAACAAAATAAAGTAAATAAGTCACACTATGTACAGCGCAGATAGAAAACTTTTTACACTTGTATCGATTTTAATCGCTATAAGTATTATTCTTACATACTCTCTATCTGTATACACTACACTTCTTTTTGGAGTAAATGAGTTTCATTTTGCTTTTAGACAAGCTGCATTTGGACTTTTAAGTATCTCTATTATGTGGCTGCTCTCTTTGATGAATCCAGATGTATGGCTGAGTAGAGTAGGGTTTACTCTCTTTTTTGGTTCACTTATTTTGATGATTGCTATGCCATTTTTACCTGAGACCATTGTAGCAGCAGTTGGTGGAGCAAAAAGATGGATTAAGCTTTTTGGTTTTTCACTTGCTCCTGTTGAGTTTTTTAAAGTTGGTTTTGTCTACTTCTTAGCATGGAGTTTTTCCAGAAAACTTGGTCATCATGATGGGATGGGTTTAGGAAAAGAGTTTCAACGTTTTATACCTTACGCTATAGTTTTTGTAGGGGCGATGTTCATCATTGCGTTTTTGCAAAAAGATTTAGGGCAGGTTGTAGTTCTTGGTTTAACACTTCTTTTTATGCTCATCTTTGCAGGAAGTAGCTTTAGATTTTTCTTGAGTATCTTAACTGCAATTTTTGCCTCTGTGATCATTTTTATCGTCATTGAAGATCATAGGATTTTACGTATAAAGTCTTGGTGGGCACTTGCTCAAAACACTGTTTTGGAAATACTTCCAGCTTCTGTTGCTGATAAACTCAGAGTGCCTACAGAGATTGAGCCATACCAGATAGGACACTCTTTAAATGCAATCCATAATGGTGGACTGGTAGGAACAGGACTGGGAAACGGAACATTTAAATTAGGTTTTTTATCTGAAGTGCATACCGATTTTGTTTTAGCAGGGCTCGCTGAAGAGTTTGGATTTATCGGTGTTCTTTTTGTTGTTTTTATCTTTATGTGGATGCTGCAACGTATCTTTAAAGTTGCAAATCGTTCCGATGATATGAGTGTATATCTTTTTAGTATTGGTATAGGTTTAATACTTGCGTTTTCATTTATGGTAAATGCTTATGGTATTAGTGGAATTACTCCCATTAAAGGTATCTCTGTTCCATTTCTGAGTTATGGTGGTTCTGCAATGCTTGGTTCTGCATTTGGTATTGGAATGGTGCTAATGGCATCTAAAAAAGCGAAGATGGATTAATTATGCAGGAGTTAAAATGAAGTTATGTATAACTGGTGGCGGAACTGGCGGACATTTGATGATAGCTCAAGCTTTAGTTGAGGCTGCTGTCGTTGAAGGTCATGAGGCGATATTTATAGGTTCAACTCATGGGCAGGATAGAAAGTATTTCCAAAATCATAGTTCATTTTCACATGTATATTTTTTGGAAACTACAGGTGTAGTGAATCAAAAAGGTTTAGGAAAATTAAAAGCACTTTATAAAATTTTCAAGGCATTCTTAACTTCAAGAAAACTTCTAAAACAACATAAGATTCAAGCGACATACAGTGTTGGAGGTTTTTCAGCTGCTCCTGCATCTTTTGCGACACTCAGTAGATTTATTCCACTTTTTATTCATGAACAAAATGCAGTGGAGGGAAGACTAAATTCACTTTTAAAACCCTATGCAAAAAGATTTATCTCCGCATATGATAAAAACTCACATATACAAGGTTACCCGGTAAAAGAGGTCTTTTATAAAAATTCAAGAGTGAGAGAAGATTTAAAAACTATTATATTTTTAGGTGGTTCTCATGGTGCAAAAGCTATAAATGATTTAGCTCTTTCAGTGGCTCATAAACTGGGCAAACTTGGTATTAAAATTATCCATCAAGCAGGTGAAGCAGATTTTGATAGAGTTAAAAAAGAGTATGAGGATATGGGTGTAGAAGTTGAACTCTATAGTTTTACAAAAGATTTGGCTTCACTTATCACTAGTGCAGATTTAGCAGTCTCACGTGCAGGTGCTTCAACGCTTTGGGAACTAACTGCTAATGGAGTTCCGGCTCTTTATGTACCATATCCTCACGCAGCAGGAGATCACCAGTTTCATAATGCTCAGTTTATAGTTGAAAACAACTTAGGTTGGTGTGAACGTGAGGGCGTGGGACTCAGAAGTAAACTGGTCTCGATTTTAAAAGAGGATATAAGTCAAAAAAGTGAAGCTCTTTTAAATTATGCGACAAAAGATGTGGCCGCGCAGATGATTAAAGATGTTGAGAAGGTGATAAATGCTTAGAGAGTTAGCGCAAGCTTTAGTAGATTTGATATTTGAGTGGGGCTATCTAGGTATATTTAT
>Ga0209345_10003895_pt1 | contig 14898 bp, 13 predicted proteins | sample Cruoilmetagenom7_FD_187294 | JGI IMG/M metagenome (GOLD analysis project Ga0209345, IMG submission 187294) | Oil polluted marine microbial communities from Coal Oil Point, Santa Barbara, California, USA - Sample 7 (SPAdes) (version 2) | ecosystem: Environmental > Aquatic > Marine > Oil seeps ... | reverse complement strand
CGACCGCCTTGTTGAAGGAGAGCGCTTCGACATCGCCAGCCACACCAGCCACGGTCTGATGAAGCTTGCGGCGGAGCGCCTTGTCTTCGCCTGTATCTTCGCTGTCCGCAACCGCGATGAACAGACGCCACAGCCGCTGGACGAACCGCCAGCTGCCTTCGATGCCGGCCTCGGACCATGGGAGGTCGCGCTCGGGCGGACTGTCGGAGAGCATGAAGAAACGCACCGCATCGGCACCATATTGTTCGATGATCGGATCGGGGTCGACGACATTTTTCTTCGACTTCGACATTTTTTCGACCCGGCCGGTAGTGACCGGTGACCCGTCGGAAATCACGGCCCAGTCGGTGCCGTTTTTCTCGACCTCGTCCGGCGACAGCCAGCTGCCATCGCCATGTTTATAGGTCTCGTGCGTCACCATGCCCTGGGTGAACAGGCTCTCGAACGGTTCGGCAAAATCCAGCCTGCCAATGCTCGCCAAAGCGCGCGTCCAGAAGCGCGCATAGAGGAGATGCAGAATCGCATGTTCGACGCCGCCAATATATTGCGTCACCGGCAGCCACTGTTTGACCACTTCCGGGTCAAAGGGGCGGTCGTCGGGCTGGCTGGCAAAGCGCAGGAAATACCAGCTGCTGTCGACAAATGTATCGAGCGTATCGGTCTCGCGCCGCGCCGCCTTGCCGCATTTGGGGCAATCGACATGTTTCCAGGTCGCGTGCCGTTCGAGCGGATTGCCCGGCGTTTCAAAATCGATGTCCTCGGGCAGGGTGACCGGCAGCTGGTCCTTGGGTACCGGTACCGGTCCGCAGTCATCGCAATGGATGATCGGGATCGGTGTGCCCCAATAGCGCTGCCGCGAAACGCCCCAGTCGCGCAGCCGCCAGGTGGTCTGGGCCTTGCCCCAGCCTTCGGCCTGCGCGCGGTCGATTACATTCTGCTGCGCCGCTTCGACCGACATACCGTCAAGAAACGCGCTGTTTACGATCTTGCCGGGACCGGTATAGGCCTCATTGCCGGTGAACAGAGCGTCTGTCTCCTCACCATCGGAAACCACCCGCTTGACCGGCAGGTCATATTTGCGGGCGAAATCGAGATCGCGCTGGTCATGGGCGGGCACGCCGAATACCGCGCCGGTGCCATAATCCATCAGCACGAAATTGGCGACATAGACGGGCAATTGCCAGTCGGGATCAAGCGGATGGGTGACGGTCAGGCCGGTATCGAAGCCCTTTTTCTCCATCGTTTCGAGCTCGGCGGCAGTAGTACCACCGGCCTTGCATTCTTCGGCAAAGGCGGCGAGCGCGTCGCTGTCTTTCGCCAGTCGCTGCGTCAGCGGATGGTCGGCCGACAAGGCAACAAAGCTCGCGCCGAAAATCGTGTCAGGGCGGGTCGAGAAAACCTCGACGCTGGCAATATCGCCTTGCGCTTCCGCCAGAGCGAAATGAAATTGCAGGCCCTGTGATTTGCCGATCCAGTTTTCCTGCATCAGCCGCACTTTTTCCGGCCAGCCTTTGAGCTCGCCCAGACCGGCCAGCAGATCCTCGGCGAAATCGGTGATTTTCAGAAACCATTGGCTGAGCTTGCGCTTTTCGACCGGGGCACCGGATCGCCAGCCTTTGCCGTCGATCACCTGCTCGTTGGCGAGCACGGTCATGTCGACCGGGTCCCAGTTGACCGCCGATTCCTTGCGATAGACCAGATCGCCCTCGAACAGATCGATGAACAGCGCCTGTTCCTGCCCGTAATAATCCGGTTCGCAGGTCGCCAGCTCGCGGCTCCAGTCAAAGGCAAAACCCAGCGTTTTCAGCTGGCTGCGCATCGAGGCGATGTTTGCTCTTGTCCATTCGCCGGGATGGACTTTCTTTTCCATCGCGGCATTTTCCGCCGGCATACCGAACGCGTCCCATCCCATCGGGTGGAGCACTTCATAGCCCTGCATCCGGCGGAAACGGGCGAGCACATCGCCCATCGTATAGTTGCGGACATGGCCCATATGGATGCGTCCCGAAGGATAGGGAAACATCTCGAGCACATAGCTGCGCGGCTTGCTGCTGGCGTCGTCCGCTTCAAAAGTACCCGCTGATGCCCAGCGCTCTTGCCAGCGTTTGTCAGCCGCCAGTGGATTGAATCGCTGATCGGTCATTATAGCCCTATGCAATGGCAGGAAATATTAGTTGATGATCGAACCGCGCCGCAAGTCGCGGGCCTTGGTGAGAATGATCTGTTCCAGCTTCTGCGTGGTCGCTGCCTTGACCGGCGCATCCACCCAGGTGCCGTTCTGTGCAACCTGTCGCGATGCTGCAACCCGCAGGGCATCGGCGCGCAAATCCTGATCGAGAATTGAGACGTTAATTTTTACACGCTCGCCCGGATTTTGCGGATTCACATACCAGTCGGTCAGGATCACGCCGCCATTGCTGTCGGTCTGGGTCAGCGGCATGAACGACAATGCGTCGAGCGACGCGCGCCACAAATAGCTGTTCACACCAATGGTGGTAATCTGTGACGCTGCCAGATCGGCCTTGGGTCGTTCTTTGCCACCGCAAGCGGAAAGCAGAGATATTGCCAGCAGGCTAGCGGTTGCAGATCGCAAGAATAGAGATGATTTGAGGCGGGACATGAGGCGCTCCTGGTTGCATTTTGCGCCGGTACGAAATTCATTTTACAGAATTTGTTCCGGAGATGATATCATTTCAGCGCTCTCTATAAATGCTTTGCCGCAAGGGGCAAGCATAAGCGCATGTTTTGCTCTTGTGCAGCGGGGACTGAACCGCAGTTGAATGGCTGCAAAATCATCTGTGGTTCATCTTCATTGTGCTAATGAAGCAGAAATGTCTGGAGAAAAGCGTAACCGATCTGCAACAGAATCAGGTCAGCTATGAAAAATCGGTTAAATCAGCGAGATGACTCGTGCAGACGGGCCGTTTCTGGTATATCCAGCGTGTGTTTAAAGGGGATTCGCATTCGTCATGAAGAAAAAGGGTAGTCATTTCGGTTGGTTAGCGACGGGAATCGCTATATCTGGCCTTGCCATGACCCCTGCTCTGGCGAGAGTGATTTCCGGCGATGACGGGATGGTATCCCTCAAAACGCTGGGATCAGTCGGTTCCTTTACCGTAGCTGGCGCTGACCCGGATCTGGCCGCCAAATATAAGCTGAGCACGTTGCGTGGCAACGCAAGTTTCAAATTCACGCCAACCGGCGGAACGCGCGATGGTGATCGTTCGGTCACTGTGGTGGTTCGACAAAAATCAAATGCTGATGCGATTGCCTTCCGCGAAAATATCCTCGCGGGTGCATCCGGATCGGGGATTGCGACCGCTGCAAAAATTGCTCCCGTTTCCTATAGTCTCGGTGCCGCGAAAGGCCTGAAGAGCTTTGCCATTCCGGTTAGGAAACTGGCTGGAAACGTGCCGGATCTTTCGGAAATCGGCGCCGAAAGACTCGCTGGCGATGATGACAATGGCAAGAAGAGTCGTTTCAACACGCGCATGTCGATCGACGCTTCTGCACCGATCAACGCAGCACCTCGTGCGCTTGATGCCAGCCAGAAAGATTATACGCTTGATGTCGGCGGCAGCTACTCGCTGACCCGCAATCTGGATGTTACCGCCGGTGTCCGGATCAACAACGAGCGTGACCGGATGGCACCGCTGACGGACAATCGTCAGGATAGCCAGGCGGTTTATGTCGGAACCCAGTTCCGCTTCTAGACATTCGCATTAGCCGAAAGCATCTATCGCCGCCCAGCCATGGGTCAGGCGGTTTTTGTGGAACCGGTAGCGATGCTGATTCATTCCGCCCAGACAGATGACTGCGCCATTGCACAACGCTGCGAGCCGGCGGACCTGTACAGGGTTCATCGGTGGTTGACCGGGGTGGGACCGGGTCCCAAAGATCGGCGACAGAAAAAAAATGTCGGCACCGGCGCGGTTGGATTTCTGGATTTCCCGGGCATTGTGGACCGGGACACCGTATAGCAGCGCGCCAATTTCGGATCGGCGACCAAAGCGTCCGTATACGCCCTCTGCCCGCCAACGTCTGGCCAGTGCAGGTGTTCCCGCCAGAAACATCCTATGCCCACGGCGACGCGCGAGCATCTTGATCGTTTCAAACCGCCTCTTCCGCGCTGCATCCCGTAAATGATAATGGCGAAAGACAATTCCGCAGCCGCGCGGCAGACGCATAATTGCCCGAGCCAGGCGGGAATCATTGCGCCGGTCAGTAAATAACCATATCCGGGGCAGGATCGGGCGTGTCGTGGCAGGCGATTTTTGGTGGGGCTGGTCTCGCAACATGAGGACGCCTATAGCCGCAAGCTTGATGAAAGAGAATGACTGAGAAAGAAACGACTTTGGCAAATCCGGCACTTCAGGACATCCGTGGCAAGATCGAAAAATCAGCCGAGATAGCGGGCCGCAAAGCGTCCGATATCGCGCTGATCGCAGTGTCAAAAACCCGTAGCGGCGATGAAATCCTGCCCCTTCTGATGGCAGGCCACCGCAGGTTCGGCGAAAACCGGGTGCAGGAAGCTATGGAAAAATGGCCAGCTCTGAAAAAGCAATATCCTGATGTCGAACTGCACATGATCGGTCAGTTGCAATCCAACAAGGCGGCAGAAGCGGTCGCTCTTTTTGATTATATCCATTCGGTAGACCGCAGTTCGCTCATCAAGGCGCTTGCAAAAGAAATGGACCGGCAGGACCGCCACATCCCATGCTTTCTTCAGGTCAATATCGGCGAAGAATCCCAAAAGGGTGGTTGCGACATCAAGGCCGTCGGTCAAATGCTCGCGCAAGCGACGACTGCGGGCATAAACATTGTGGGGCTGATGGCCGTTCCGCCGGAAAACGCCAATGCGGTGCCCTATTTCGCGCTGTTGGCAAAGCTCGCGCGGGACCATGGACTCGAGGGACTCAGCATGGGCATGTCAGGTGACTTTGAAAAAGCGATCAAGCTCGGCGCCACTCATATAAGGGTGGGCACCGCGCTATTTGGTCCGCGCGCGAACCAGGCGATCTAGTCAGCTGTCGCCGTTTTTCTCGTATTCCTTGGCGGCGCGTTCGGCTTTTCGCTCTTCCGGCGTATCGGGCGCAACATAGCTGATAACGACATCACCAACTTCGATGACGGGCCGGGCATCGGTGGCAAAAAACAACAGCCGTCGGTCGGGCTTTAGAACGGCGAGTGGTTCTTCGTCCTTTTCCAGATTTCTGCGATAATCCTCGGCGGTGAATTTCTCGGTAATGTTGGTCTTGCTGAATCGCCAGCCCGCGAGATCCCGGTCGAGCAATGTCGCGAAATCGGTACCGGATTCGAACAACAGCCTGCCATTGCCAACCCGGCTCTTGCTCTGGCTGTCATTGGCCAGACGGCTGATTTGTTCATAGCCCATTTCCGGGCCAAGATCGGCGGTGATCAACTGGTTCTGGCTATCATTATCAGTGGCCGCGATGAGATGCTGAAACTCGCCCATGTCAATATTATCATTATGGGCCTCGTCGAGCACGTCGCCGTGGCGGACGGGAAGGCCTTCGTTGCGCGCCCGGCGCAACGCAAATTTGCTGTCATCGGTCACCAGAACATCGATATCGAGGGATTTGAGCATTTTACCAAGCGCGATCGACCACCGATTGGCACCGGCGATCAATATGCCTTCGCCCTTGCCTTCCGAGATGCCCAGTCGTTCGGCAACCCAGGACGCGGAAAAGCCATGCGCAAAAATAGTCGCGATCACGACCGCAAAACTGAGCGGCACGAGTGCTTCGGCTCCGGGCAGTCCATAATCGACAAGCCGGATGGCAAACAGGCCCGTGATCGCCACTGCCACGATACCACGCGGGGCGATCCAGGCAATAAACAGACGCTCGCGCCACGGGACGGAACTGAACAGCAGAGCGAGCAATACCGAAAGCGGTCGCACGACGAACAACAGCAAAATCAGGAAAATGATAAATTGCGGCCGGAACTGTTGCACGGTTTCCCAGTCCAGTGTCGCGGAAAGGATGATGAAGACGCCGGAAATGAGCAGCACCGCCAAATCTTCCTTGAACCGGTAGAGCGCCTGGCTCGAATAGATTTGCCGGTTGGCCATGACGATACCCATCACGGTTACCGTGATCAGTCCGGTCTCATGCTTGATCAGATCGGCGATGACAAAACCGGCGATCACCGTAACCAGCAGAAAGGGAGCCTTCAGATATTCCGGTACCTTCCCTCTCGGGAACAGCCATGTGAGCGCAAAGCCAAGGCCCGCGCCGATCAATCCGGCAATGAAGCTTGCCGCCAGAACATCCATGCTGATGACGGCGATATTGGCATTGGGGCCTTCATAGGTGATATAGGCATAGATTCCGACTGCGAGCAGCGCGCCGATGGGATCGTTGACGATGCCTTCCCATTTCAGAATATTGCGAACCCGCGACGGGACGCGCAACGTGCGCAGCATCGGACCAATGACGGTTGGGCCGGTGACGATCATGATGCCCCCGAGCAAGGCCGAGATTTCCCAGGACAAGCCGGCACCATAATGCGCCGCTCCGGTGCCCAGAACCCAGGCAATCGGACCGGCGATAAATACCATCGCCGTAACCGCTCCGCCCGCCTGCCTCAGTTCGCGGAAGTTCAAACTGAGTCCGCCCTCGAACAATATGACCGCAACCGCCAGTTTGATGATCGGTTCCTGCAGCGCACCGAAATCGCGTTCCGGATCAATGATACCGAGTACGGGACCCGCAAGAATGCCGACAATCAGCATGAGAGCAATGGCAGGACGACCGGTGCGCCAGGCAATCCATTGCGCGCCGATGCCGAGGAGGCCGATCAGCGCGATCTTGACCATTAGTGAATCTACTATTTCCATGATCTGTCCTTGGCGGTTTTTCTGGCTTTATGCAAAAAACTTCCCGCTGCCTGTGGATCAGGAACCGCCGAAATGGTCAATCGCTTCGTCAATAACGGCGTAAACAGAATCCAGTTCCTCGCGACGGATGCAATAAGGAGTCATGATGTAAACTGTATTGCCCAATGGACGAAGTAAAATGTTGCGATCACGGAAAAACGCTAGAAGTTGCGGGCCCAGACTCGACATATAGTTGCCAGCCCCATCGTCGATTTCAAAAGCCAATATGGTGCCGCATTGGCGCAGCCCGCTGACGTTTGTTTTTTGCGCGAGTCGCTTTGCAAAGGCGCGATGCGAGGCGATGATGCTATCGATCCGTTCCTGAACCGGCTCGTCGCGCCAGATCGCGAGATTGGCATTGGCCGCCGCGCAGGCGATCGGATTGGCGGTGAAGCTGCTGGAATGGAAAAACATCTGCGCGCGGTCATCGGAATAATGCGCTTGGAAAACGGGATCGGTGGCAGCGGTAACCGCCAGCGGGATAACGCCGCCGGTCAAACCCTTGGCCATGCACAATATATCTGGCTCGACGCCGGCCTGTTCGCAAGCGAAGATGGTTCCCGTGCGGCCCCATCCGGTCATCACTTCATCGGCAATGAACAGCACATCATGCGCGCGGCAGATAGCGGCCATTCTGGCCAGGACTTCGGGGCTGTAGATTTTCATCCCGCCCGCGCCGAGGATCAGGGGCTCGACGATCAACGCCGCTGGCGGGCTTTCGCTATCCTTGCAAAGGACTTCCAGCTGGTCGAGCGTTGCCTGCTCCGCTCCGGCTTCCGGGAAAGCTATGGTGTCGACATCGAACAGCAGCGGCGCATAGGCCTGATTGAACACACCGCGCGCACCAACCGACATCGCGCCGATCGTATCGCCGTGATAGCTATGTTCCATCACCAGAATTTTCTGACGAGGTTCCCCACGATTATGCCAATAGCCAAGCGCCATTTTCAGCGCGACCTCGACGGCCGTCGATCCGCTGTCGGAAAAGAATATATGGTCCAGAGAATCCGGCAGAAAGTCTGACAATCCGACCGCCAATTGCCGAGCTGGTTCGTGAGTCCAGCCTGCAAAGATCATCTGGTCCAGCCTAGCGCTTTGCTCCTGAATCGCACTGACGATCCTGGGATGGCAATGGCCATGCGTCTGCACCCACCAGCTCGATATTGCGTCGATGATTTTCGTGCCGTTGGCCTGATAGAGCGCCGCACCTTCGGCCCTCGCGATTTCCGGAATCGGTTCGCCAAGGCCATGTTGGGTGAAGGGGTGCCAGATATTGATGCTCATGACGCAAAGTCTCCAATATCGAAATGCGCATCGAAGGCGTCTCGCAACGATTCCGGCGTGAGTGCGTCCAGAATTGGCAGGCGCCCGAGATGCGGCACCGCGCCCAACCGGCAGATGGTCTGCTCGCTATTGACATTTTCTGCGCCGATGAAGGCGATTCCATGGATTGGCACATTGCGGCCACGCAAGGCCTCAATCGTCAGCAGGCTGTGGTTGATTGTCCCGAGACTGGTCGAAGCGACGATGATCACCGGCAGCGCCCAGTGCGCAAAGAGGTCGGCGAACAGCAAATCCGGATTGACCGGCACCAGCGCGCCGCCGGCCCCTTCGATAACCAATGGCCGGTCAACTTGCGGGATGCCGAGATCGTCCAGGCCGATGACAAGGCCCTCCTGCGCCGCCGAAAAATGCGGTGAGGCCGGGATCTTCAGCCGGTAGCGTTCGGGTAATATCCGGTGGGGATCAACGCCGCCGATTCGCGCGACTGTTTCGCTGTCCGTCCCGCCGACGAGGCCCGCCTGCACCGGTTTCCAGTAGCTGGCATCTAGGGCTGCCGTCAGCGCAGCGGCAAAAACGCTTTTGCCGATATCGGTATCGGTGCCGGTGATGACAAATTTCCCGCTCATGCCGCTTCGGCCTGTGCCAGGGCTGCGTGCAAGGCGCCCGAGAGATTTCGGATATCGTCCTGCGTCACGTTCAGGGTCAGCGAAATACGCAGCCGCGCGGTTCCAGCCGGCACGGTTGGCGGACGGATGGCGCGGACGTCATATCCCTGCATCTGGAGCATGGTGGCGACGCTAACGGCCACCCGGTCCTCGCCGATAATGACCGGGAAAATCTGGCTGTCCTGATGGTCGCCAAGCGACAGGCCGTCAAAACAGCCTCGGGCAAGCGCGCTATGCTCGATCAGATCAGCCTGCAGCGAAGGATTGTCTGCGACATGGGCGATGGCATGTTGCGCCAGATGCGCGGTCAGCGGACTGGGTGCAGTTGAAAAGATGAATGGCCTGGCGCGGTTGATGAAAAATTCGCGCAGGATTTTCGGCATGGTCAATATGCCACCTTCTCCGCCCAGCGCTTTGCCGCAAGTGCGCAAGACGATCACATTGTCTTGCCTGCCGATGGCACCGGACAAACCGGTTCCGCGCTCGCCGAAAACGCCGACGGCATGAGCCTCGTCAATCACCAGCATCGCAGCATGGGCATCGGCGATTTTCGCAAGATCGGCCAGCGGTGCCCGGTCGCCGTCCATGCTGTACAGACTCTCGACGGCGATCCAGATGGTGCCCGTGCCACCTTCCGCGCGCCAGCTCCGTATTTCCTGTTCGAGCGTGTCGCAATCATTATGCGGGAATGGCCTGAACGCGGCCCTCCCCAGTTTCATGCCGTCATGAACGCTGGCGTGGATGAACGCATCATAGAGTAGCAGGTCACCGGTCTGCGGCAGGGTTGCGAACAAAGCGGTGTTGGCGGCGAATCCGGAGCCGAAGAAAAGGCTGGCCTCCGCGCCATAATGGCGGGCGGCAAAGGCTTCGAGCGCTTCATGTTCGGGGTGATTGCCGCCCAGTAACCGTGATCCGCCCGATCCGTGGGCGATGCCGCTGGCAATGGCGGTCTGCGCGATCTCTTTCAGATAGCCGCTATGGGCCAGCCCGAGATAATCATTTGACGAAAAATCCTTGCCGCCCGGAATCAGCAGCTGCCGCTTGCGTCCGGCTTTCTCCAGCGTAGCGAGCTGGTCACGATAGGGTTTGAATCGATCCATCGGCGGGCTGTTAGCAGTCAGGGTCCGGTGGTGGCCAGAGGCAATGCAAGCTGGCCGACATCGACGGTGTCTATCGCCCTGTCGGGAAACGGCAGCGGAAATCGCACCGGCTGGTCTCCGATCCCGATAATTGCTTCCGCCGGACCGCCAACGCAGGCTTCGATCGCCGGGTCCTGTGCCGCCATGCCGCCAGTCAGCGCGCCGAAAGCGGGCAGGATCAGATGATGGCGGCCTTTGACAAAACAGCGCCGGGCGACATGGCGACCGCGCACCGCGATGCGGAACTTCGGGTGATAATGTCCCGATATTTCGGGCAGACTGCTATTCGCTGTCGCTTCGTGGCGCAGCGCCAGCCCCTCGCCAATCCATTCATCGACCACAGAGCCACCCCAAAGGCCGGTGACATCCCGATCATGATTGCCGGCGATCCATATCCATTCCAGCGCTTTCGTCATTTCGATGAGTTGTCTGGCCGCCTTCGGTTCGAGCCGTGCCTCGCCTTCATCGTCATGATAATTGTCGCCAAGGCAGAAGACTGTTGTTGCGCCGGTATCGCTCACCAGACCGGCCAGCTCCGCCAGTGTCGCGTGACTGTCATAAGGGGGCAGCATCTGGCCCTGCCTTGCATAGAAACTTGCCTTTTCCAGATGGAGATCGGCGACCAGCAGGGCATTTTTCTTCGGCCAGAATAGCGCCGCCGGAGCAACGATCTCGAAGCGAAGATGGGCGAACAGAAGGGGAACCATGAAGCTGCTATGCGATGAACATGGGCGTGATGCAAGCCGCTCTATTGGAATTTCGCGGACAACCACCCTATATGCGCTGCCATGACCGAATCGCCATCTTCCGTAAAAGTCGCTGCGCTCTATCATTTTGCTATGGTCGACGATCCCGCGGCCCTGCGGCTGCAAGTGCTCCCGCTATGCGAAAAGCACGGCCTGAAGGGTACAATTCTGCTGGCCAGCGAGGGGATGAACGGCACGATTGCCGGCACCCCCGAGTCGATTGATGTGGTGATCGCCGGTTTGCGGTTGCTGCCCGGCTTCAGCGAACTCGACGTCAAATATTCCGAGGCCAGCACGATGCCATTTCTGCGAATGAAGGTCCGCCTCAAGAAGGAAATCGTGTCGATGGGTGTCGAGGGTGTCGATGCAGCGACCCAGCAAGGCAACTATGTCGATCCGCAGCAGTGGAATGATCTGATCGCAGATCCCGACACGGTCGTGATCGATACCCGCAATGGTTACGAAGTGGCGATCGGCAGCTTTGACGGTGCGATCAATCCCGACACCAGGAGTTTTCGGGATTTCCCCGCATGGTTCGACGAATTCTCCGAGCAACTTCGGCAAAAGGAAAGCAAGAAACCCAAGATCGCGATGTTCTGCACCGGGGGCATCCGCTGTGAAAAGGCCACCGCCTATGTCAAGGCGCAGGGTTTTGATGATGTCCACCATCTCAAGGGCGGAATATTGAAATATCTAGAACATGTGCCGGAATCCGAAAGCCTGTGGAAGGGCGACTGTTTCCTGTTCGACCAGCGCGTTGCGGTCGGCCACGGGCTGCGGGAATCCGATTATGGTCAATGCTATGCGTGCCGGATGCCGCTGAACGCCGAGGACCGCGCTTCACCGGATTATGTACCGGGTGAAGCCTGCCCCCATTGTATCGATCAGCGCAGCGACGAACAGCGCGCCCGCTATCGCGAACGCCAGCGTCAGGTCGAACAGGCCGCGAAACAGGGCCGGCAACATCTCGGCACGGCGTGACCGAACGACCGCTTCTCTACAGTTTTCGGCGCTGCCCTTATGCAATGCGCGCACGGATGGCGCTGTTGGTGAGCGGGACCCCGGTTCGTTTGCGTGAGGTTGCGCTGCGTGACAAACCTGCAGAGATGATTGCTGCCTCGCCCAAGGCCACGGTTCCGGTGCTGGTGCTGCGTGACGATCAAGTGATCGATGAAAGCCTCGCGATTATGCACTGGGTGCTGGAACGCAATGATCCGCAAGGCTGGCTACGGGGCACCGATCGTGAAACCGCGCTGATCAAGGAAGCCGATGGACCGTTCAAAGACAATCTCGACCGCTATAAATATCCCACGCGCTACGAAAATGTCGATCCGCTCGAGCACCGCGCCGGGGGGCTGGTCTTTCTGGAAAAACTTGATGGTCTGCTGCAAGCAAAGGGTCAGCTGACGGGAGCGAAGCCTGGCCTGGCCGACCATGCGATCTTCCCTTTTGTCCGCCAGTTCGCCAATAATGATCGCGACTGGTTCGATTCCCTGCCATTACCTGCCTTGCAGAAATGGCTAAGGACCCATCTTTCCTCGCCGCTGTTTGCCGTCACCATGCAGAAGTTTCCGCAATGGAAAAGCGGTGATGAAGAGCCGGTGTTTGGGTTGGGGAGCGCTGCCGCTCCTTGAAGCATTGGGCTAGCGATGCCTGTCGCATGGCTGGCCGCACAGGATCAGAACCGGGTGTTGCGCGATGCGTCGCTATACAGTCTGGCTTTTCTGGGAGCGAAAAAATGGATTTTCCGTTTGGGGAAATCGATCGCGACCTGATCAAATCTGCGCAACACGTCCATGCCCAGCAACAGGGTTGGCTTGTCGGCCAATCCGAATCGTTCAAACGGCGGCGCATCGGCAAAGGCAACCAGCAGGCTGGCAAAGCAGGCCCGGCCGATGCGAAATTCGCGCACCCTAGCGAAATCCACTCCGACAGTTTCGCCGGTGACTGCGATCAACAGCGAATCATCGTCCAGTTGTTTGGAACGGCGCAGCAGCCGTTTCTGCAAGGCCATATTGCCGATCGAAACCTGTGCTCCGCTATCTATGATGACGTTGACCTTGATACCGGAAATCGTCGCATCGGTAAAAATCAGCTGGCCGGATCGCCGCTTGGCGGTCACCACGATTTCTCGCGACTTTGGTCGGTTATGTGCTTTTTCAGCGTCTTCGATAATGATCTGATTGGCGACAAAATCGAATAATATGCGCTGGTCCTGCAAACCGTCGAGGCCCAATATGCCATCTGCCCCGATATGCTGCGCGGCGAGGACCGGCGAAATCAGGCCGTCATAACTTTTTTGCCCCAGAGTCAGGCGGGGCACATAGACCATGTCGACCATGGAGGTGCCGGCAATGCTCATTAATTGGGCCGGTTCTTCGCCGTCCAGCGCCAATCTGTCGGCGATCCTGCGCGAAATCACGGTCCGTTCTGCGCCGGTGTCGATAACAAAGGAAAAGGGCCCGTTACCTTCAATGCTCACCGGTACGGTCATCCGTTCTGCGCGATCCTGATCGATATCTACAATTTCGCCCACAGGATTTTCTATACTACCGGGAGTTACCGGCTGACCAAAGGGAATCGGATAGGCCATTGTCAGTGCAGACGCCAGAAAAGCGGGTGTTATACTCGTCAAAAAAGCTGACATGATATCTCCGATCATTATGCTCCAGGCGGTGACAGCCTAGGCATGGGAATCCAATATGCTAATAATATAGCACAAGACATCGTTCTGACTCGACCAACGACGACACTAGGCATCTTCCGGCAGCAGGAAGTAGATTTTCCGGTTGGTAAAATCGATCGCCAGCCGGTCAAATTGGCGCAACGCGTCCATACCCAGAAACAAGGCTGGTTTCTTGTGCAGTTTTAAAGCCTTGAACGGCGCAATATCGGCGAAGGCAATCGGGATGATGCCAAAACGGGCGCGATCGATGACCAATTGCTCGGCGATGCCATAGTCGGCCATTATCGAGCGACCGGTGACATCAATCAGGCTGGTCTGCACGATGTCGGACGATTTCAGACGCAACCGCCTTTGCAACGCCTTGTTGCCGATGGAAAGTTCGCCGCCGGTATCGATGATCACGCTGGTCTTGACGCCGGCGATGGTTGCATTGGTGAAAATCAGTTGCCCCGACCGTCGTCTGGCGGTCACCACGATCTCGCGGAGGGACCGGCTACGCAGCTTTTTATCCGTGTCCCCGACCGAGATATGCTTGCCGACAAAATCGAACAATATCCGTTGACCCTGCAGGCTGTCGAGACCGAGAACACCGTCCGCCCCGATATTGGCAGAGCGGAATATCGGTGAGATCAGGCTGTCATAGCTGCGTTTGCCCAGTGTCAGGCTGGGAACATAGACGGTTTGCACGACCGTGGATCCGGCTAGGGCAACAATGGTGACCTCATCCTCGATATCGAGCGCCAGTGCACCGGCGATCTCCTTGGAGAGGATGGTACGCTGCGAGGCCGTGTCGATAATGAATTCAAAAGGCCCGCCATGCGCGATGTTGACGGAAACGGTCATCCGGTCGACCCGGTCCTGCGCGATTGCAATCTGTTCCGAATCGGGCGCGAGAAACTGCTCGGGCAGATTATCTGCAATATAGGCTTCGGTTTCGGGTTCGGCCGGAATGGGCGTTGTTAGCTGGGCCGCAAATAATGTGGCATAAATGGGAAGCAGCATTGTCGAACAAGCCATTTTACCATCATACGCCAGAAATGGCATTCAACCAAATCCCGGCCCTGGCGGTGCTCCGCGCTAGTCGACTTTCATCGCTTCGTTGATCAAGGATTCCGCCTCGATCAGCAGCGCGTCGTCGGTCGCACCCTGCGCCACATGCTCGCGGCCGATCATCACCAGCACCGGCACCGCCAGCGGGCTGACCCGTTCCAGCTCTACATGGATGATCGAGTCCGCCGCCCGGTCGAGCAGGTCGCCCAGCCGTCCGACATCGGTCATCCGTGCTCTTGCATCCGCCCAGGCCGCCTGCATCAGCAGATGATCCGGCTCATATTTGCGCAACACGTCGAAAATCAGGTCGGTCGAGAAGGTGACCTGCTTGCCGGTCTTGCGCTTGCCGGGATGCTGGCGCTCGACCAGCCCGCTGATCACGGCGACCTCGCGAAAGGCCCGCTTGAGCAGATGGGAACCCTCGACC
>Ga0209345_10003894_pt1 | contig 14900 bp, 17 predicted proteins | sample Cruoilmetagenom7_FD_187294 | JGI IMG/M metagenome (GOLD analysis project Ga0209345, IMG submission 187294) | Oil polluted marine microbial communities from Coal Oil Point, Santa Barbara, California, USA - Sample 7 (SPAdes) (version 2) | ecosystem: Environmental > Aquatic > Marine > Oil seeps ... | reverse complement strand
AGCGAATGAGGCGCAATTATGGCTCTCCGTGAGGCGCGCCTCACTACGCCATACACAGTGGACGTTAAACGAAATTCAAAAATAACTTCAAAGACTTATATTAATGTAGCTAGCTACAAAATGACTATCAAAAAACTATATAGTTTTCTTATTATTTCAATACTATTATTGAGTCATTGCACATATTCTCAAAACCCAAAAGAACATTGGGAAAAGTATAAGTACATAGAACAATCTGGGTTTTCTAAAGAAAAATTAGCAATTGCTAAAACCTATTACGATTCCTTAAGTTCTTCAGCATTTTTGGTTATTCAAAATGGAAAAATAGTAGCAAACTGGGGAGATATTAAAAGAAGATTTATTATGCATTCCACAAGAAAAGGAATACTAAACTCCTTATATGGTATTTATTATGAGAATGGGACAATTGACTTAAATAAAACTATTGGAGAACTCGGCATTACAGATAAAGATTCATTATCTGAACTTGAAAAATCTGCAAAAATAATTCACTTGTTAAAAGCTCGTTCTGGAATTTATCATAAAGCTGCAGCTGAATCAAGTTGGGTTGATGATTATAGACCTAAAAGAAGTAGTATACAACCAGATTCTTTATGGTTTTATAATAACTGGGATTTTAATGTATTAGGAACAATTTTTGAACAACTAACGAACACTTCAATTTATGAAGCTTTATATAACGATGTTGCAATTCCTCTACAAATGCAAGATTACAGAATTATGGATGGTGAATATTATTATGAACGAGAACATTCAAATCATCCAGCCTATCACTTAAAGATGTCGGCAAGAGATTTAGCAAGATATGGTCAACTTTTTTTACAACAAGGATTATGGAATGATAATCAGTTATTCTCAAAAAAATGGGTGACTAATAGCACTTATCCTACTTCTAAACATGGAGGTGGAGATAAAATTGGTAGATGGTATGGTTGGCTATGGAACGTTTCTGAATATTATCAGGATTACAAAATGTATTATGCAGCTGGTGTTGGAGGCCAAATAGTTGCCATATTTCCTAATGATGATTTAATTATCGTTAACCTTTGCAATACATATCAAAAAGATAAAATAACCAGTAAAGAAACTATAAAACTCTTCGATTTAATTTTAGAAGCAAAAATTGATAAACCTAATAATAACCCTGAATTAATTACACTAAAAACTAGATAACACGAAATATGTTGGCGATTATACCATTGATGGCAAAAAGATTTCAATAATTGAATTGAACGGTGATTTAATAATAAAGGATTATTACATGAAGCTAAAACTACTTCCTATTTCACAGAATCGTTTTTTCGTTGAGGATATAGAAAAATACCTGAATATAGAATTGGATAATAATGGATTTACAAAGAAGCTGTATTACGACTAATACCAAAGTTATTTGTTAACAACTTCAATTTCTTAAACTCGTAAATAATTGTATTTTTACTGCTGTAAAAACCGAATCAATCAATGGGTAAAATAATAGCAATCGCTAATCAAAAAGGAGGAGTTGGAAAAACAACTACTTCAGTAAACTTAGCTGCTTCACTTGGTGTTTTAGAAAAAAAAGTCCTACTTATAGACGCCGACCCTCAAGCGAATGCAACATCTGGATTAGGTGTCGATGTTGAAAGTGTGTCTCTTGGCTCCTATCAGCTTTTAGAACATAGCTGTTCTGCCGAGGAATGCATCATCGCAACAGATTCACCAAATGTAGATATCATTCCAGCACATATAGACCTTGTGGCTATTGAAATTGAGCTGGTTGATAAGGAAGAACGTGAGTACATGCTTAAAAAAGCTATTACCCACTTAAAATCGGCTTACGATTATATTTTAATAGACTGTGCTCCTTCGTTAGGTTTATTAACTTTAAATGCGCTTACAGCAGCAGATGCAGTTATTATTCCTATACAATGCGAATATTTTGCACTTGAAGGACTTGGCAAATTATTGAATACCATTAAAAGTGTTCAAAAAATACATAATGCAGATTTAGATATTGAAGGTTTATTGCTAACTATGTACGATTCAAGACTAAGATTATCAAATCAAGTGGTTGAAGAAGTGCAGAAACACTTTAGTGATATGGTGTTCCAAACAATTATACAACGTAATGTTCGTTTAGGAGAAGCACCAAGCTATGGCGAAAGCATAATTAACTACGATGTGAGTAGCAAAGGAGCGACTAATTACTTAAGTTTGGCTAAGGAAATTATCATAAAAAATGAAGATTAATGGCGAAGGCAACAAAAAAACAAGCATTAGGTAGAGGACTTTCGGCTTTGTTGAAAGACCCAAGCAACGATATAAAATCTGCTCAAGACAAAAATGCCGACAAAGTTGTTGGAAATATTGTTGAATTAGAACTAAGCAGAATTGAAGTCAATCCGTTTCAACCTAGAACAAAATTCAATGAAGAATCACTTCGCGAATTAGCATCATCTATTAAAGAATTAGGTGTTATTCAGCCAATTACTGTTCGAAAAATTGCATTTAATAAGTACCAATTAGTTTCTGGAGAACGACGTTTTAGAGCTTCTAAGCTTCTAGGTTTAGCAACTATTCCAGCATACATAAGAATTGCCAACGACCAAGAATCGTTAGAAATGGCGTTGGTTGAAAATATTCAACGTCAGGATTTAGACCCAATTGAAATTGCCTTGTCTTATCAACGGTTAATTGACGAAATAAACTTGACACAAGAGCAAATGAGTGATCGTGTTGGTAAAAAACGCTCTACAATTGCCAACTATTTACGCTTATTGAAATTAGACCCAATTATTCAAACAGGAATGCGCGATGGTTTTATCTCAATGGGACATGGTCGAGCAATCATTAATATTGAAAATCATATTGCTCAGCTTGAAATCTATGAGAAAATATTAACCAGTAAATTATCGGTTAGACAAACTGAACAATTGGTTAAAAACTATCATCAAAACAATGAAGTAGCAGTTCCAAAAACACCTGAAACGCCTAAATACATTAAAAAAGGTATCAAAGAAATATCAGAATACTTTGGACACAAAATTGACGTTAAACTAGGAAAGAATGGTAGTGGGAAAATTACAATTCCATTTCATTCTGAAGAAGATTTTAATAGAATAAAGAAACTCGTTAAGCGTGAAAAATAAGGCTTTTCTTTTAGTCAAAATACTACTTTTACCCTTTGCTGTAATATCTCAAAATGAGGAAATAACCATTGGCGAAAATGTTGTCATTCAAGACTCTATTACCAAAACATCATTTGACCCTTTACGACCATCTAAAGCAGCTTTTTATTCAGCTATTTTACCAGGATTAGGGCAAGCATACAATAAAAAATACTGGAAAATTCCAATAGTATATGCAGCCTTAGGAACTGGAGTTTATTTTTATGCAGATAATAATAAAGACTACAAAAGATACAGAAACGCATACAAGCGCCGTTTGGCAGGCTTTAGCGATGATGAATTTTGGGGAGAGAATGTTGATGGAAGTCCGTTATCATCTCCAAATATCTCAAATGATGGGTTAATTAGAGCTCAAAAAACCCTACGAAGAAACAAAGAAATTTCGCTATTGGTTACCATTGGTCTTTACGCCTTAAATATTATTGATGCTAATGTTGATGCGCATTTATTGCAATATAATGTGGATGATAATTTGGCCATAAAGCCACATTTTAACTTTAATGAAATGGATGCTACAACCAACTTAGGGCTTACAGTAGGTTTCAAATTTTAAGATTATGAAGATTGCATTACTTGGCTATGGGAAAATGGGAAAAGCTATTGAAAAAATAGCCTTAGAGCGTGGATATTCTATAGTTCTTAAAATAAATGATGATATAGATAACCATAATATTAGAATAGCAGATGTTGCTATAGATTTTAGTATTCCTGAAGCTGCTGTTAAAAATATTTCTCATTGTTTAAAAAATGGAGTTCCTGTTATTTCTGGAACAACAGGATGGTTGAAAAATTATAATGATATGTTATTACTAGCCAAAGAAAGAGGTGGCGCTTTTATTTATGCTTCTAACTTTAGTTTAGGAGTTAACATCTTTTTTGAACTAAACAAGCAACTAGCAAAAATGATGTCTAACTTAAAGCAGTATAATGTTGATTTAGAAGAAATTCATCATACTCAAAAATTAGACGCTCCGAGTGGTACAGCCATAACTTTGGCAGAAGGCATTATAGAAAACACATCGAATAAAAATTGGTCATTAGGTAAAACCAATGAAGCTAATACCATATCAATAGAGTCAAAACGCATTGAAGCTGTTCCAGGTACACATTTTGTTAATTACACATCTGATGTCGACACCATTTCTATGTCGCATACAGCACATAGCAGACAAGGTTTTGCGTTAGGTGCAGTAGTAGCAGCAGAATGGATTATTGGTAAAACTGGCGTATTTACTATGAACGATGTGTTAAATATTGGTTAAGATGGCTTATTATTGTAACACTCAAATACTGCTTTGGTACTAACTAACAACAAAAAACTACGATTATGACATTGACACAATGGTTTATATTCATTTTAATAATTCAAGTAGTACATGGATTAGGAACTTGGAAACTATATATAAAAGCAGGAAGACAAGCATGGGAAGCATTTATTCCAGTATATAATGCTGTAATATTAATGAAGATTATTAATCGTTCACCTTGGTGGACTATACTGTTATTTCTTCCTATTATTAATCTTATTATGTTCCCTGTTGTTTGGGTAGAAACCGCGAGAAGTTTCGGAAAAAACACCTATAAGGATACACTTTTAGCAGTTGTAACCCTTGGTTTTTATAACTATTACCTTAATTATGTCGAAGATGTTAGCTATGTCGAAAAAAGAGATATTAATCCAAAATCATCTTCTGGCGAATGGGTTAACTCCATTTTATTTGCCATAGTCGCTGCTACTTTAGTACATACTTATTTTATTCAGCCTTATACAATTCCGTCTTCTTCTTTAGAAAAATCGTTATTAGTTGGAGATTTTCTGTTTGTAAGCAAGGTAAATTATGGTGCTAGAATACCAATGACTACGGTGGCTGCACCAATGGTTCATGACACTATTCCTGTACTTAAAAAGAAATCGTATTTGTTTAACGACAATATTACTAAAAAGAAAACTTCATGGCTAAACAAATTACAGTTGCCATATTTACGTATTCCAGGATTTGAAAAGATAGACAGAAACGAGATAGTGGTTTTTAATAGTCCTGCAGATTCTACTGATAATATTAATGTTTTCTCATCTGATCGTAATTATAATAAGCCCATAGACAAAAAGATAAATTTGGTTAAACGCTGTGTTGGTGTTCCAGGAGATTCACTAGAAGTACGTGATGGTTTTGTATATATAAATGGCGTAAAGAATGAGTTACCTGATAGAGCAGCTTTACAATTTAGCTATATTGTTGAAACTAAAAATGGTATATTTAATCCTAAACTAATCAAGGAAAGGTATGATATTACAGATTTTCCTCGATATAATCAGAATAATACTGTTAGTCTTTTTCCAGCGATTTCTGATCAAACATTAAACAATTTTAAAAATCATCCGAATGTTTTAAGTATTACCCCAAATAAGAACGAAGAAGGTGTAAGAGATCCTAGTATTTTTCCTCATGATAAAGGTTATAATTGGAATAATGATTTTTTTGGACCACTATATATTCCTGAAGAAGGAAAAACAATTGATATTAATTTAGAAGTACTTCCACTATACAAAAGAGTTATTGAAGAATATGAAGGGAACAGTCTTCGCGTAGAAGGCAACCAGATTTTTATCAATAATGAATTAGCGACTAACTATACGTTTAAGCAAAATTATTATTGGATGATGGGAGATAACCGTCATAACTCGCTAGATGCAAGAGCTTGGGGATTCGTTCCATTTAATCATGTGGTAGGAAAACCAGTATTTATTTGGATGAGTTGGGATGGTTTAAAAAACCCTCGTTGGGAACGTTTCTTTACAACTGTTCATGGAGGTGGAGAACCTGTATCTTATTTAATTCCGTTTTTAGTACTGCTATTTGGATATTATGGATTTAAAAAATGGCGTAAACGTAAAAAAGCTAATAGTTAATGAGCGTATTACTGCATCCAACATATTTTCCAAATGTTTCTCATTTTGTAAGTATGATTCATGCAGATGTACTAATGTTTGAAGTTCATGATAATTACCAAAAGCAAACCTATCGAAATAGGACAAATATTTATGGAGCTAATGGAAAACTATCATTAACGGTTCCAGTAATTTATTCACAAAAAAATAGGCAATTTTATCGAGACATTAAAATTTCTAATGTCGACAAATGGCAAGGGTTGCATTGGAAATCATTGCAAAGTGCTTATAAGACATCTCCTTTTTTTGAGTTCTATGAAGATGAATTAGCACCATTATTTCATACAAAACAAGAGTTTCTTTTAGATTTCAATTTTAAGTGCTTAGAAGTGATTTTTGAATGCTTACAGTTAGACTTTAATTATAAAACAACTTCAGCTTTTAAAATTGAGCCAAATGATTGTTTAGATTACAGACATCTAGTAAATGCTAGAAAAGAAAAAGAACACCTATTTGAACCTTATACCCAAGTCTTTTCAAATAAGCATGGATACATTAATAATTTAAGTATCCTAGATTTACTCTTCAACGAAGGCACTAATACTGTGAGTTACTTACAATCACAAAGCCTACATCTATAATGCTGCAACCAATTGTACATTATGGCATTCATTTTTTGTTTCCATTACTTATTGCTTTAATTTTCTTTAAAAGTAATTGGCAAAAGGCATTTCTAATTATGGCAGCTACAATGTTGATAGATATAGACCACCTATTAGCTTCTCCTATTTTTGACCCTCAACGATGTAGTATTAATTTTCATCCTCTACACTCCTATTATGCTATTGGACTATACATTGTTCTAACTTTTATAAAGAAAACAAGACTTTTGGGAATTGGCTTTTGCATCCACATAATTGCAGATTGGTGTGATTGCTTATTTATGTAAGCTTATTTTTGCACGAATTGGATAATGATCAGATAGCTCTTCTTCATATACTTTAAAGCTATTGACTTCAAAAGACTCGTCTACTAAAATAAAATCAATTCGAACTGGAAAATATTTAAAATCAAACGTTCGTCCAAAACCATTACCAGCCTCTTCAAAACTGTCTTTTAAATTGTCGCCTTTTATTTTATTATAAACATAAGAATAAGGAGAGTTATTAAAATCGCCACAAATCACCATCTTATATGGCGATTGCCTTTTATGTTCAATAAACAATTCGGCTTGTTCCTGTTGCATTTTAAATGTTTCGCTCACTTTCTGAATAAGCTTTTCAGAATCTTCATTTTTCAAGCTTTCAACATTCGCATCAATATGCAACGACTGTAAATGGACATTATACATCCTAATAGTATCTCTATCCTTAACAATATCTACATAAATAGCATTATTTGCAGTATTGGGGAATTCTACCGAACCAGAATTAGCAATTGGATATTTTGAAAAAATTGCTTGTCCATATTTTACACGATTTCCTGACAGTTTTTCGTATTTATATTTATAAGACGATAAATCTACAAGTTCATGCGGATGATACTCTTGAAAGGAAACAACATCAGGGTTTTCGTTTTTAATCAGCTTCACTATATCCTGTTCAACGCTATCATTATCAATCCAATTATACAAATTAAACAATCGCACATTAAAATTCATAATAGAAATATCATTGTCATTTTCTATATTCTTAGAAGAAGAAAACTTATACAAAGACCCAACATAGTTGTAACCCAATAACAATACTAAACCAGACAAAAGAAGGTGTTTTTTGGCTTTTAAAAGCCAATACAACATAAATAATGCATTTAAGATAATTAATAAAGGAACTCCTAAACTTAATACAGAAAGAAATGCGAAATTTTTAGGTGCTACATAAGGCAATAGGTAAGATAATAACAGCACCGCAGCCACCAGAGAATTGATGAAGAAGATAATTTTTTCTGTGCCTTTTAAATTCTTCATAGCATTTTTTACTTTCCAGATTTGAACAAAAACTCTTTCTCCTCCTTGCTTAAACTTTCGTAACCACTCTTGCCTATTTTGTCTAATATGATGTCTATTTGCTTTTGTTTATTAAACTCTCCAAACTCATCTTTAGTATGTCCTGCATACGCCTTTCCTTTACTTTTAGACCTATGAACCGTTTTTAACTTAGTTTTTTTAGAAAACAAACTCATAAAACTATCTAAAACACGTTCAAAGCCTTTACCAATATCAGTGCCTTTTTTTAATTGTGTAGCATATAAAAAGCCAAGTACGTCTCCTCCTAGATGTGCCACATTTCCGCCAGCATTTCCACTAAATAACCCAAGAATATCTAAAGCAACTAATACTAATCCTAAATAGAGTAACTTAATATTAAATTTCACAATCCTAACTTCATAATTAGGCATATAAACACATAAAAAAATTAATGCTGCTCTTACTCCAGCTGAAGCACCTACTAAAGATCCTGTAAACTTTAGAATACCATTTGGAAATATCGCAAACACGAACATATAAGCCAAAGCACCTGTTATAATGCCTAAAAAGTATATATTAAGTGACAATTTGATGTTGAATAAATTTGAGAATGAGCGACCAATAAAATAAAGTACGAATACATTAAAAAATAAGTGCCAAAAACCTACATGTGCAAAGCCATACGTAATAATAGACCATGGTTTGAATATAAACTCCGAAAACTCTTTTGGCAACTCTAACCAAGCAAGACTATCATCTCTAGATATACTAGAAAAATTAGCAATTAACCATCCAACAATATAAATAATAGCATTAGCTGCTATAATTTTTTCAAATGCAGTAAGTCGTTTAAGCTTATCTTGAATATCGTGAGTTAACAAGGTCATTTAATTCCAGCGATTTTGATTAAACTGGTTCTTTTTCCAGTACCACATAATGATGAAGCCAGTTAACGCCCCTCCTACGTGAGCCATATAAGCAGTGTTGCTTGGGCTAAAGAAAGACTGACCAGTTAACGCCGAAATAATATCTAGAATAATAATTCCAGGTATAAAATACTTTGCCTTTATTGGAATTGGTAAAAAGATAAGCATCAATTTAGCTTCAGGATTCATCATCCCAAAAGCAGCTAAAACTCCCATAATACAACCTGAGGCTCCAACCATAGATGCATTATATATTGGAAAAAGCTCTTGAAGTCTTATTAGTTGTAAATCAGTAATATTACCTATTGTCTGATTTGTAGTGAGCATTTGCAAAATTTGATCACTAGTTAAGCCAGAGCTAATTAATTCAGCATGGATAGGCATATAATTAAAATAATAATACCCTAATTGAAATAACAAAGCTCCAAACCCAGCAGATATATAAATAAATAAGAATTTTTTACTACCCAGTTGTTGCTCAACAGCAGTACCAAACATCCAAAGAGCAAACATGTTAAACAGTAAATGCGTAAAACCACCATGCATAAACATGTGTGTAATAACTTGCCAAGGTTGAAACAAATCATTCTTTGGAAAATATAACGCAAACCATTTATAAAATAGTTCTCCATTACCACCACCAACAAGCATAGTACCAATAAACATTACAACGTTTATTATTAGCAAGTGCTTTACTGTATCTGTTATCCCTCTCATCATACGCTTTTAATTAAATTTTTTATCAATATCATCAACTTGCATAGTAATAAATGTTGCTCTATTTATTGGCGAAATTGAAGGTTCTTTGCAAGCAAATAAACTATTAACTAAATGCTCTTGCTCTTTTAGTGTTAAATATTGCCCTCTTTTTATCGCTAAACTTTTTGCTAAACTCTTTGCAATTAAATCTGTTTGGCTAAAATGATTATCTGGCACTTCATTTTCAACATCGTTAATAAGTCTTTCCAATACTTCTGAAACCCTAGAAGCTTCAACGCTTATAGGTACTCCAGATATTTCAATCGCATCGCCTTCTAACTTAGAAAACACAAACCCTGTTTGTTCTAATTGTTCTCTTAAGTTTGCTAATATGGCTATTTCCATATTTGAATATTGCATACTTAATGGAAATAATAATTGCTGACTCACAGCTTCTTTAACTGTGATATGTTGCAAAAATTGTTCGTACAAAACTCGCTGATGTGCACGATGTTGATCGATAATTAACATTCCGGATTTTATAGTATTTACTATATATTTTCCATGAATTTGGAATGTTTTTTGAGTTTTTTCCTTGTTAGCATTGTCGAACATCGAAGGCATTTCTTCGTCATTTTCAACTTGTAGCTTACTAAATGCTTCAGCGTTGTTATTTCCTTTAGACTCTAAACCAACATACAAGCTTTCCCAACTACTAGCCGCTTCTTTTTTAAATGAAGCTCCTGAATTTCTTCCATGTTTTTTTTCATCCTTAAATGGATTAAAACTTCTATCTACCTCAACAACAGGGTTTGAAGCTTCCTTATTTTTATAATTATAAGGCGTATCCATGCTGCTGTTATGCTCAAAATCTAAAACTGGTGCAATATTAAATTGCCCTAAACTATGCTTTACCGATGAACGCAATAAGGCGTAAAGCGTGTGTTCATCATCAAACTTAATTTCTGTTTTTGTAGGATGGATATTTATATCTATCGTTTTAGGGTCTACCTCTAAATATAAAAAGTAACTAGCATGAGTTCCTTCTCTAAGCAATCCTTCAAACGCTGCATTTACAGCATGGTTTAAATAACCACTTTTTATATATCTATTATTTACAAAAAAGAATTGTTCTCCTCGTGTTTTTCGAGCAAATTGAGGTTTTCCAACAAATCCTGATATTTTTAAAACTTCTGTAGATTCTTCTACAGGCACTAATTTTTCGTTGGTTTTTCCTCCAAATACATTTACCAAACGCTGTCTCTTATTGCTAATTGGCAAGTTGAACATTTCACTACCATTGTGATACATTACAAAAGTAATGCTAGGATGTGCTAACGTTACACGATTAAATTCGTCTATGATATGTCTAGATTCTACAGTATTGGATTTTAAAAAATTACGTCTGGCAGGAATATTAAAAAACAAATTTTTTACAGCTATAGACGTTCCTGTTGGAGTGGCAATAGCTTCTTGCGAAACTACCTCACTTCCTTCAATTTTTATATGTGTTCCAATATCGTCAGCATCCAATTTGGTTTTAAGTTCCACATGAGAGATCGCTGCAATACTAGCTAAAGCTTCTCCTCGAAATCCTTTAGTATTTAGATTAAATAAATCATCGGCTGTGGTGATTTTTGAAGTTGCATGGCGCTCGAAACTTAGGCGAGCATCAGTGACACTCATACCTTTTCCATTATCAATAACTTGAATTAATGCTTTACCAGCATCCTTTATAATTAGTTTTATTGAAGTTGAACCAGCATCAATGGCATTTTCCAGCAACTCTTTTACAACCGAAGCTGGACGTTGCACAACTTCGCCTGCAGCTATTTGATTAGCGACATGGTCTGGTAATAACTGGATAATATCTGCCATTAATTTTTATGAAAAGAAAATGGATAAGTCAAAATCTAAAATATATAAAGATATAAAGACCAAAATTATAATTATGATATAAATAGTTTTATTGAACTCTGAATTACCTCTATTCCTACTATTCACCCTACTCTCTTTCCAATGACCAGAAAAATCATTTTCATTTAATGTTTCCGCATAAGCATCAAATTTTGTAGGGTAAGATAATTCATCTGTATCCTTTTTACCTTTATAATACCTAGGCGTATAATTAAATCTTCTGTTTTTTGGTAATCCCTTAAATAACTTAAACTTTATTGGTCCCATAATATTATTATTTTATATATCCATTGAGGACATACATTAAAATAAAAGCAAAAACTAAAAAAACAATAAGCATTGGCATTGAAGTAATAAAACTTTTTTTTCGCTTTGTATCCCCTCTAATCTCATCCCATTTAGCTTTTAAATCTTCTTGAGATTGAGATTTTTTTGAATCCGAAATCTTTCTTTTGTAATTAAAACGTTTTGGTTTTCGCTGATTAAACATCACTATTAACTAAATTAAATCACTGCACTAAATGTACTTAAAATACTAGGAAATATTACTTAAGGATTCCTTAAAATTATTAACAAAAAGGATGCCAAATACAGATAAAAAAATATTTAGATATACTACTGATTTTTTAATGTTACCATTTTAATAGCAGCTATAGCAGCTTCAGTACCTTTATTACCATGAATACCACCTGAGCGTTCAATAGCTTGTTGCATAGTGTTGTCGGTTAACACACAAAAAATTACAGGAACTTCGTGTAATACATTAAGGTCTTTAATACCTTGAGAAACACCTTCGCAAACAAAATCGAAATGTTTAGTTTCCCCTTGTATAACACTACCAATAGCAATAACTGCATCTACATTTTGTTGTTGCATTTTTTTGCTTCCGTAAATAAGCTCAAAACTCCCAGGAACATTCCAACGGATGATGTTATCATCAATTGCACCACAATCTATTAAAGCTTCGTAAGCACCCTTGTAAAGACCTTCGGTGATTTTGTCATTCCATTCAGAAACAACAATCCCAAACCGAAAATCTTTCGCGTTTGGGATTGTTGACTTATCGTATTCTGATAAATTTTTATTTACCGTTGCCATGTTTTAGTTACTAGCAGCTTCAGCTTTACCAATAAATGCATCGATATTCGCTGCTTCAGTACTTGAAGCAAAATCGTCTTTAATTCTATTGAAATATTGTAATGCCTTAGCGTTATCACCTAAATCTAGAGCTACATTACCTGCTTTAAATAAATACATTGGTGTTGTAAAAGCATTTGTAGTCATACTTGCAGCCTTAGCATAGTAATCTAAAGCATCATCTTTTTGACCTAATTGAATAAATGCATCACCAATACCACCTTGAGCAATTGGCCCTAAAGTTGCATCATCTGATTTAAAATTACTTAAATGCTCAATTGCATTTTGGTAGTCTTTAAGGTTTAAATAAGACATTCCAGCGTAATAGCTTGCCAGATTACCTGCGTTTGTGCTTTTATATTCAGAGATAATATCTAACATTCCAAACTTACCTTCACCTCCATTTAAGGCTAGGTTAAACAAAGAATCTTTTTCAGTTCCTGTTGTTATAGCTTCGTCAAAATATTGTTGTGCCTGGAACATATCGTTCATAGCCACACTTTCTTTAGGCTCTTGAATAAATTTATTATATCCTAAATATCCTAAAACAATTACTGCTGCTAAACCAACAATAACAAAAATATATTTCTGATTTTTTGCAACCCATGCTTCAGTTCTAGAAGCACCTTCATCCAAAGTATTAAATACTTCAGCTGTTGCCGATTGCTCTTCTATTGCGCTAGCTTTATCTGCCTTTGTTTTTGGTTTATAACCTCTTTTCTTATAAGTCGCCATATATTCTATATTAATGCGCCGCAAAAATAAAATTTTTATTGGTATAAAAAAGGTAATTTATTTGTTATTTTTCAATAATTTGCAGCTTCTTTTTAAAGAATTATACCTTCTTTTTAGATTTATAACTTACTTTTTTAATGGTTTTAAAAACATTATCTGTACTTAATTATAAAAACTTTGACTCAAAAACCTTTGAATTTGATGCAAAAATAAACTGCTTTGTGGGAGCTAATGGTATTGGTAAAACAAATATTTTAGATGCTATTTATCACCTATCATTTGGTAAAAGTTACTTTAATCCAATAGCCTCACAAAACATTAAACACAATGAAGATTTTTTCGTGGTTGATGGTGTGTACTCAAAGAATGACAGACAAGAAAAAATCATCGTTTCTTTAAAAAAAGGGCAAAAAAAAATTATTAAACGTAATAGTAAGGTTTACGACAAATTTAGTGACCATATAGGTTTTCTGCCATTGGTTATTATTTCACCAGCTGATAGGGACTTGATTATAGAAGGCAGTGACACCAGGCGCAAATTTATGGATGGTGTTATTTCGCAAAGCGATAAAACGTATTTAAAACAACTTATTTCGTATAATAAGGTATTAACACAACGCAATGCGTTATTAAAATATTTTGCAGTTAACAATACATTTAATAGTGATACTTTAGATATTTATAATGCACAATTAAACGAATTAGGGCAAAGCATTCATGAAAAACGCAATGAGTTTTTAAAAGTGTTTTCGCCAATATTCAAAGAGCGCTATAAAGTCATTAGCAGCGGTAATGAAATTGTAAATCTATCTTACAAAAGTGATTTATTTGATGACTCACTATCCACCCTTTTAAAAAATAATTTAAATAAAGACAAAGCATTACAGTATACAAGTGTAGGAATACATAAAGACGATTTAAAATTTGAAATTGAAGAGTATCCAATAAAGAAATTTGGAAGTCAAGGACAGCAAAAGTCATTTTTAATAGCTCTAAAATTAGCTCAATTCGATTTTATTAAAGTACAAAGTGGCATAACGCCTATTTTACTATTGGATGATATTTTTGATAAGTTAGATGAAAATCGAGTATCTCAGATTATAGCTTTGGTTGATAATGAAAATTTTGGACAAATATTTATAACAGACACACATCCTGAGCGCACTGAAAAAGCTATAAAACAAGTACATCAAACCTATCAAATTTTTAATTTGAAATAATAGAAAATGAATTTTAAAACGGCCTTTTATATTGTGATAATTGCTTTTGTATTTAGCAGTTGTACATCCAATCCTGAAGACAAAATTGCCTTTATTGAAGGCTATTGGGAAATAAAAGAAGTAAAAAAAGACAATAAACTTATTAAAGAATATAATGTAAGTCTATCGGTAGATCATTTTGAAGTAAATGATGACTTTACAGGTTTTAGAAAGAAAGTCTCT
>Ga0209345_10003893_pt1 | contig 14901 bp, 14 predicted proteins | sample Cruoilmetagenom7_FD_187294 | JGI IMG/M metagenome (GOLD analysis project Ga0209345, IMG submission 187294) | Oil polluted marine microbial communities from Coal Oil Point, Santa Barbara, California, USA - Sample 7 (SPAdes) (version 2) | ecosystem: Environmental > Aquatic > Marine > Oil seeps ... | reverse complement strand
TAACAAAAAAAAAAGTAATAAAATATATTTTTTTAATTATTATCGAAGTTCTCTTCTTAAAATTTTACCCACTACTGATTTTGGCAAGTCTGGTATGATTTCAATTATTCGAGGGTATTTGTAAGCAGAAATATTTTCTTTAGCCCATTTCGAAATATCTTCCTCAGTAACTTTGCCTTGAAACTCTGGTTTTAAGGATACATATGCTTTAATATTTTCTCCGACTTCTGGATCTGGAACGCCTATAACGCCAACTTCGTTAACATATTCTAATTGATATAGTAAATCTTCAACTTCCCTAGGAAAGACAGAATGACCTTTATATTTAATCATGTCTCGTTTTCGATCTTTAATATGTAAATAACCATCTTTGTCAATACATCCAATATCTGCTGTATGATACCACGTTCGTCCTTTAGAATCCTTCCTTAACGCATATTCTGTAGCTTCAGGTCTATTTAAGTATCCTAAAAATACTTGAGGACCATTTCCACAAATTTCGCCAATATATTGGGCTTCATTAGCTCCACAATTCTCACAGCTCTCGTTGGGACATTGAAGTAAAATTTTTGTACCATCCTCGGAATCTACTATTTTAATTAAAGTATCTGAAACTGGGAATCCCACTGTATTCTCCTTATATTTATGGAATGGCGTAACTGCTAAGATTGGGCTGGTTTCTGACATACCAAAACCTTCTATTATTAATGCTCCTGTTAAAGCTTCAAACCCTTTCTTGACTTCTAACGGTAAGGGAGCAGCACCACTTAGGCAAGCCACTAAATCTGTCAATTGATCTTTAAATTTTGCACAATCTTTATCGAGAGATATTTTTTGCCATAAAGTGGGTACGCCAGGACCGAAAGTAGCTCCTTCTTTTTTAATCACTTTTAAAAAAGTAGAAATTTTTTCTGGGGGTTTTATAAACAGTATTATTTTATACCCACTGATAATTCCTAAATTCAATGCGACACTTAATGCAAATTCATGTGCTAAAGGTAGAATAGCGAACATTCCTCCTTTACCATATGTACCTTCAATCTCAAGTTGTGTTTGGGCCCACATTTTCGCTTGCTCAGCGTTTACAACAAAATTATAATGAGACATCATACAACCCTTAGGAAGACCGGTCGTACCACCAGTATAAATCAATGTAGAAACATCTTCTTTAGGATTTATTTTCACGTCCGGTAAATTAATCGGAAGTCCATTTTGTAAAACATCTTGAAATTTATGAAAATTTACATCTCCAACTTTAGTGGGCCACTCTTTCATTCTGGGAACCTTACCTAAAGCTGTTCCTAATTTTGCCTTGATTTTTGGCAGATATTCTGCAACACCTGTTAGAATGATGTCCTTCAAAGTAGGTATCTTACTTAAATCCTTACCGTGTAGATGTTCTTCATAGAGAACATCTAAAATAACCATTATTTTACCTTTGGAATCGTTTACTTGATGAGCGATCTCCACAAACCGGTTTAAGGGAATTACAGGATTCGAAATTGCGCCGATTCGACAAATCGCGTAATAAACAATTATATATTGGGGCGTATTAGGTAAATCAATAACTACTACATCACCTTTTTTAATTCCCATTTTTGAAAGTGCTGTAGCAAACTGATCTACTGCCATATCTAGTTCTTTGTATGTCATTCGAAAACCTTCAAAAAATATAGCCTGACTATCAGGATAGGCTTTAACTGTGTTTCTTAACATTTGTCCTAAAGAGATTTCAGGAACATCAATATGTCTTGGTACCTCCTCAGGCCAATTTTGCATCCAATATTCGTTAATTTCGTCACTCATTTTTGATCACAATTGAATATTTTGTAAATATAATTATATTATTACAATAATATATAAAATTTTAATATAAACTAAAAAAAAGTATGATTATGGTTAAAAATAGAATTTTTAAATTTCAACATCTCTTTTATATAATCTTTTATCCGGGACAAAGCTCATCATAATTAAATCGTCTCTAACTTCCCAACCTAATTTCCTATAAAAATCTATTACTTCTTTATTATGTTTCTCGATAAATAAGTGAACTTTGTGTACTTTTTTTTTACGAAACTTCTCAATTAATTCGTCCATCATCATTTTGCCATATTTTTTTTTCTGATAATCTGGATCTATAGCAAGATGGTGCACATAACCCCTTCTTCCATCAAAACCCCCCATTACTACGGCTACAACTTTTCCATCTTCCTTACCGATTAGAAATAGATCGGAATTTCGCTTTAGCATCTTAGTTATCTCGTCCCGTGTGTCTGATGAGCTTACTTCTATTCCTGATCTTTTCCAAAGATCAATAATATCGTAGTAGTATCGCATAGTAAAAGGTTCTATCTTCATTTTAATCACTGAAATAGTTAATAGAGAGTTTATTTATTTTCTTTCTTATTTTTGTTTTATTATCAATAATTTCTTTAATATAATTTGAAATTTCCTTTCTTTTATTAATCTCAGATGGAATTGGTAAAATTACATCCATTATTCTATTACCAATTGTAGCAATAGTGCCTTGAACGAAGGTTATTGCTTTTATTTGCTTTTGAACAATGTCAAGATTTAGAAGGTATAATAAAAGACACGAATCAAAATTCTCGTTATTTTTAAGAGTTTTTATCTGAAATATGTGGCTCTGGATAATAATTCTTGTATCCAACTCAGTAATAAATGCCGTATTTCCAATTAGATTTGGACCGCCATCCTTTACTAACAGAATGTCTCCAATTTCAATATTCTGCTTATCTTTAAATTGGTTGTAGACTTCGTTGGAAGTTTTTTTATGTGAATTTAGATCGACTTCCCAATTATTAATTTCGCTAGTACGGATAAACGGAATATCGCCTAAACCATAAACGTGTGAGCCAATTTCGTCTCCTCTTGGTAAGTATCCTTTATTCTTTGTGTAGATTATTCCTTTCTTAACTAAAGCACCTATAGATACTAATTTAAAGTTCTTATTACTTACTAAAGATTTTAGAGTTTTTTCTACGCCTGTGTAATAATTAGGTATGAATATATTGCTTTTTATCTGATTTAAACTTAATTTGAAGACTTTTTGGTCTTCTAAGTAGCTGAATTCAGCACTTTCATTAATTTTAAGGTGTAAATTAATTAATTCATTATTTACGATTGGTTGATTGTTCTCATCATAATTAATACTGCCATCTTTATTCAATTTATATTGGACTTTTCCATCTTTATCGTGGCCAACATTGTCAACAATTCCAAAATCAATTTTATAATTCTTAGGAACATTTTTTAATTTTTGAAAGAAGAGAATACTAGTTTTATTACAGGTGTAAGGCATAAATGTGTTCTGATCTAAACTAATAATTCCTAATATCTTGCCTTGACTCCGTAAATACTCCCAGATATATCTATTTGAAGGATTTCCAAAAAGACCTTCTGGTAAAACAATTCCTAATTTTCCACGGTCTTTTAGTAGTTGTACACATCTTTCTATAAATAGAATTTGAGGTGGTTGTTTATGAAATAACTTATTTTGTTTAACCCATAAATTATCTTTGTAGTCCCACTTATGTGCCAAAGCATACTTTTTTAAAACTTCCTTGTTATCAATGGGTATTTTTGCGCCAAAAGGGGGGTTAGTAACCACGAAATCGAAATGGCTATTTTTTATTGCATCTGAAGTTTCTTTACTATAGTTATTAGGATCCAGAGAATCATCGCAAAATATATTAGATTTACCTTGGCTTATTATATCTAAGTATAAATTACAAATTTTCGCTAGATACGAATCTTTATCAATCCCATAGAGATTGGACATAACTTCAATTTTCTCTTTTTTTATTATATCCATTTGAGCTCCGTATTTCTGTTCAATTTTTGACCATAAGAGGTCTTTGCATTCTAATAGAAAACCACCATGCCCACATGCAGGATCTATAGTCTTAGAATCTATCTCGGGACTTAAATAACGCACCATAAATTTAATTATACTCACCGGAGTAAAGAATTGCCCTCCTTCTTCTTTTAATAATCTACTTACAAATATCTCAAAAGTATCAGCCAAAACATCTTTAGAAGACTCAAGAAGAGATATTCTTTGTAATTTTTCAACAATTAAAAAGACCAACTCTTTGTTTAAATTGATTCTTTCATTCTCATCAATGAGGTTCTTATATTTATCTTTTAGATTCTCCTTAAAAAAACTCTGAAGCCGATCGAATAAATTTTTCTCTGTCTCGTCTTGTCTAATGCTAAACGACATGATAGAATCAGGTAAAGTATTATTGATTTCATCAACTAATTTACATAAAATAAGCTTTAGAATTTCTTTTGAACGAGCTCTTGTGTCAGTTTCCGTGTGCTTTAATTTCGCATAAAGATGTTGATTGATATCATTGAATTCTTTTTTTAAATTTGAAGATCTTTTTAAATCCCTCTTTCTGATTAAATTGATATTTTCATCCTCAGTATAAGCGTCTAGAGTTTTGGGCATTTTAAATTCATTACAATTTCAATATTATTATTTTTTAAAAGTTTTTATTTAAATTAGTTCAAATGCGTTCGTTTATTTAAGGAAATCAAGCATTTTCTTCAGCTATTTAAAATTATTCTTATTATTAGTTAGAGTGGATTTTTAATAATAATTACTTTTTATTCAAAGAAAACAAATTTTATTTATGTCGATTAATAATTTAGATTTTGGAGAATTTATTGAGTTTTCTGTAAAAAAAAAGTTTGGCACGATTACACTCAATAGAGTTCATCGGTCGAATGCTTTTACTATTGATCAATTAAGAAATTTAAAAAAAGCGATTGAATATTGCCAAAACAACGATAAAATTAGAGGTTTAATTTTAACAAACAACGGCTCTTCGTTCAGTACAGGAATGGATTTAGATGCAATTAATGGTAGCGACCATGCAGCTGTTAGATATCTCGAAGAGACTGCTGCAGATATATGTAAATTGTTGTTTAACGGAAAACCCGTTATTTGTGCTATAAATGGTAGAACGATGGGCGAAGGGGTTGTGTTCTTAGTATGTTGCGATTATCGAATCGCTGTTAAAGATAGTTTTTTTCAAATGCCAGAAATACGCTCTGGAATCTTCCCTGGTACTGGTTGTGTAGTTCTATTTTCAAAAATTATTGGGATTCCATGGACGAAAAAGATGCTTATGTTTGGTGAAAAAGTAAGCGCGGAAAAAGCTTTAGAAATCGGGTTAATCGATGAGATTGTAGGTAGTAAAGAAGAACTAATTGAAGAATCTATGAAAAAAGCGAGTTTTCTCTTTTCAAAAAATCAAACTGTACTGAATGCGATTAAACTATGTAGCAATCATTTCCTTGATAAATCTTATAATAATGCATATGAAATTGAAAAAATTGCTTCTGGATGGTACGAACACGAAGATAAAAAAAAATTTATCTTAGATTTTCAAAAAAAATTTGAATAGGCGAAAAAATATTTCTTACTTAACCTAAAAAGCTTTCTTTTTGTATTGTATATCAAAATTTATTCGCTATTTATGTTATTTTTTTAAAAACTTATAGTGATTTTCGTCAATAACAGTCCTATAACCTATTTTTTGATAAATACTATTTGAAGTTGGATTACTCAAATCCGTAAACAAGAAACAATACTTATTGCCTTCTTCTAAGAGCTGCTTACTCAATTTTGCAACGCACTCAGTTGCGTATCCTTTTCTCCTTAAGGACGGTGGGGTATAAACTAAGTTAACAAAATTACCATTTGGAGTTTTTCCTGCTTTCCTCACCATTGAAACGGGTTCGTTATTATCAAATAATAGAAACATTTTACTTTTATTCTCTTCAAACTCTTCTCTCAATTGATTAGTCGTCCGTTCAATATCGTCTTCTGTAGCATCTGTTAACGCTTCTTTAAGCATCTCCTCTACCCATTTAAGTACTATTGTCTGATGAATTTTTGATGCAACATAAAACTTCTTATTACCAATTGGATCTTTTGAGACTTTTTCTAATTTATAAATCCTTTCTTTCCTAAGTAAAGTAGGTTTTAGTGAATTATTTTCACACCATAACTCAGCAAATTTATCTGCCGCCTCCATAAAACTTAATACACCAGGTAATTTCTCGTTTCGTTTTAAAAGTTCTTTCACTAATACTTCAATAGAATTTAAATCATCTATATAGGAAATAATTATATCGTGCGGAGGTGTTCTTAAAGCAATTAATTTTACATCATCGTTGTCCGTTAATGAAAACAAAAGTGGCCTCTCCTTTCCAATATCGTGAATTTTTTCTTTAAGAGAAATAAGAATTTTTAAAAGGAGGTTGTTTTCAGCCTCTCGCGCTAATAAAAAAGGATATGCGATAATAAAAAAATCATCTACTTCTTCGTAAAATCTTGCTTTCATACTCATATAAGAAGATTCACTAATTATAAAATTAACTCGTGAAGGAATGTCAGCACTAATTAAAGGTTTTTTTTGAGAGCGCCTAACTGCTTTTCAAAACTTTCAATTTCGGATTTGGAAATTGTTTTATTATTAACTTTTTGAATTATGTCAATAAAACCCCTAATAAGAGGATGTTCCAGTACAATACAAGTTTGATTTAACGTGTTAACATCTAAAATAAGGGCTGATTCTAAAATCTCCCCCATTCCGATCACATCCTTGAATAATAATTCACTATCTTCGGTATATGACATAATTACAATATCTTCTAATATTTGTGAGCCATCGTTTTTCTTTATTATCTTAAACTCGCACATATCTATTGTTTCACTTTAATTCTAGTGTTTATACATATAAGTTTGGTCAATTTATATAAAACCAACTTTTTTAAAATACGCTTAATAAATAAAAATATAGTAATTATTTTAAACTTACAGCTAAAATCTTTAACAGAGGAAATTGATGTAAATATGACAAGACCATATCAAAAAGCAAATATCCCCGGACCTGAGCAAGGTACGACCGTTTTTGATCCAAAAGTCATGGCAAACTTCTTGAAAGATGATAAAAAGAAGCTTTTTGTCATAGGTTCAGAATCTTTAACTTGGGAATTTGATGGAAAAAAGGTTGCTGACTATTTTATTGAAATAGCAAAGAAACTAGATTGTCACGTCCTTACTACAGGTCATACATATAAGTACGTAAAAGGTAAAATTCCAGATGATAAATTATGGGATATGTCGTTGATTAATATTACTGGTAGACTAGTAGATAAAGATTGGAAAGGCTTAGATGGCGAAGGCCAATATAGAATGGCTATTTTTGGTGGACATATAGTCTACTACATAAGTCAAACTTTAAGTAGATTGAAGAACTTTCAAAATCACCTGCGAACCGTTGAACTGGATAAATATTCACATCCTAACGCTCGATTTAGTCTTCCGAATTTTAGCGACAACGATTGGAAAGATTTTTTAGAAAAATTAATTGAAAATTTATAAAAATTAAAAAAGAAAAAATACTAAGAGGAGAATTACAATATGAGTTTTGAAGATATTCCCGTTCCAATTGGACCAGTATACGAGGGTGAACGCATTAGGGCAAAACAAATGTATGTAGAATTAGGCGGGCCCAAGATGGAAAAACACTTTGAACTTTGCAGAGTGGTTTCTAAAAAAGAGATTAAAGATAATCAAGTAACAATCCACGGAATCGATTTAAAAGACATGGAAGAAGGATCAACCCATCCAATCGGAATATTAGTAGAGGTCGCTGGACCAGAATTAGAAGTGGATTTAGAAGCCGTTTTTGAAAGACGGGTTCATGAATTCTGCAATTTCGTCAACGGAATTATGCATCTTAACCAACGATATACTAATTGGATGAGGGTTTCTAAGACCGCAGTGGAAAAGGGCTTCAATTCGTTCCAACTACTAGGAGCAGTTCTTATTAGACTTTACAAAGCTGAACTACCGATTATTGAACAAGCGCAAGTCACTTTTTACACAGAGGAAAAAGAAATTGAAAAACCCTATAAGATTGCAATGGAAGTCTACGATAAAAGAGACGAAAGAGCTCGAACAATTCACGACGAAGATGTAGATATGTTTTACGGATGTGTATTATGCCAATCCTTCGCTCCAACTCACGCATGTTGCATTACACCAGACCGAACAAGTTTGTGCGGTTCAATTAATTGGTTCGATGCAAGAGCAGCTGCGAAAGTCGATCCTAAGGGGCCTTTATTCGAAATTCCCCCAGGCGAATGCTTGAACGAACTTGCTGGCGAATACACCGGCGTAAACGAGATGATCAAAAAACGTTCGTTAGGTGAAATTGACAGAATTTATCTTTTTTCGGGCATGGAATTCCCACATACATCTTGCGGTTGTTTCGAAGCTATCGATTTTTACATCCCTGAAGTAAACGGACACGGAATTGTAGATCGAAACTACGGCGATGTAGCAATTAACGGGCTTCCGTTCAGCGCGATGGCAAATCAAACGGGCGGGGGGAAACAAATGCCTGGTTTTAACGGCATCAGCATCCAATACATCATATCACCGAAATACCAGCAATACGACGGAAAATCACAAGGATTAAAAGAGGGAATTGAAACCGTTGTATGGATGAACAAGGGGGTAAAAGACCGCATCGGCGAGTTCCTTCCGAAAGACCTTTTGCCTAAAATCGCAACTGAAGAAGAAGTTACTGATATTAACGCTTTAAAGCAATGGTTACAGGATGTTGACCATCCCATAGTCGCAACATGGGCAGAGGCGTTAGCGGAAGAAGAAGAGGAAGAAGAATGGGAAGCAGAGGGTGCGATGGTTCCAATGGGAAGTGTCGGGATGACTATTCCTGGAGTAGGTGGAGCAGGCGGGTTCTCAATCATCTTAAAGAACTGTAAAGTGCACGCTGAGACAATCATAATCAAGAAGATTGAACCTAAAGGCAGAAAGAAGAAATAAGAAACTTATTCTACTTTTTTTTTATTTGAATTTCTAAAAGCTATTTTTTTAGTTATTTTTTGTAATCAGATTAGATCTAACATTTCTTTTATATTATTTTCAATATCAGATAAATTCTTAGATGTGATATCATTTCCATTCACAACAATTGCTGGACCAACGGTTTTCAATTCTAACCATTTACACATTACTTTTAAGTGTTCTATATCTCCACTACCACCATGAGAAACAAAACAAAATACTGGTCGTCCTTTTAAAATTGTTCTATCTAAAAATAATTCATCAAAAAATATCTTTATATAACCCGATGGAGCACTAAAATAATTTGGTGTTCCGATTATATATCCATTTGCTGATTTTAGAGCAGCGAGATCTAGTTCCTTAGCATCCATAAGATTCATTTCTAGGTCATTAGATTTCAATTTAGAAAAACTCGCTAAAATCTGCTCAGCTAATTGTTTAGTATTTCCTGTTTTTGAATAATATACTATATATATGTTTTTTGTCATTATATTCTCCTTAGTTTACTTTAGTGTGATTTCTAAATAATTATGCTTCTTTTCTTCCTTTTTTCCTAAATTTGCAAAGAAATTCCATATTCTAAACCCACTGTACTTCATAATGAATGATCCTTTCGTTTCATATATCGCAAGTGCGCTATACATTACTACTTCGAAAGCCTCTAGATTAGTTAGACACCTTGAAGAAATTAAACTACCAGATGGATCTAAAGTCCAATTAGTTCAAAGAAAATATGGTGAAGCAGGAGATCGTAGAAAAATTAAATTAGAACCTACAAAAGATGGTGTAGAAGTATTTGAAAAAATGTGGGCTGATTTTGTAAAATTTCTTGGTGAGATTATGAAAAAGCTTGGAGAGGAAAGTGTTGCTCAATTAGTATCTCTAATGCAGCAATTTAATGATATTGCAGAGGAAAAAATAAAGGAACTTCTAAACCCAACAGATCGCCCTGAAACGACTGAAAGTTGTGATGAATAGATTTTATTATGATTAAGATTCTTTTTTGCTTAATTCTCTAATTCTTGTTATTATGTCCCATTTTTTTACGAGCTTGACTACAGCGGCGGGTAAGAAATGTTCCCAAAGTTCTCCTTTTAACATTGAATTGCGAATATCGCTTCCACTTAATCCCTTTTCTTCCAACGGTACTTCCCATAAAACATGAACTTTCAATCCTAACGACTCTAAATATTCTTTCTTTTGTCTTCCCCAATCATCGTAAATCGAGAGGAAAAACACCACATCCATAGGGACGTAATATTTTAACAACTCGGGAACATTAATAGGAAATGGTACTATTGAAAATTCTGAGAATTTGAGCCCCTCTTCTAACAAAGCTTCTTTGATCATTACATATCGTTCGTAATATGTTAAGGGGTTAGCAACAGGCGTACTACGGTGCGGATTTGAATCGTGATCTTTAGTCAGAGAGGGATCTGGGTTAGTAATTCCCACGATTAAGTGCTTGCATAATTTTTTTCCGGCCATTAAAAATTTCATATGGTCGTTATGGAGAATTTGGAGTCTTCCGTGAATTACGCCTGTTTTGTACCGTGTTCCTTTAACTTGCTTCATTCTAATTAATTATTTCTCGCAATAAATAATTCGAATAATTCAAAAAAGATTAATAATTTTGCCATATAAATTATTCAATTTGACGATGGGTTTTTTATTACATTATTAAAAGAGGATATCGAAGAATCGAAAGAACGCATGGATGCGTGGTGGGATCACGAAATCGTTGATCGTCCGGTTATATCGTATTATTCTTCAAAGAAAAGGGCATCCATAGGGGGCTATTTAGACGCCTTGGGGCAAGATTGGAGGTTGGGGAAAAACCCAGAGGGTATCGAGGACGCTCTTGATAATTTTGAGAAAAACGCAGCAAAAACTTTTTATGGTGGTGAAGCAATACCTTCTTATTTTCCAAATTACGGACCGGGCATAGTTGCGGCTATTTTTGGCGTTGAACCAAAATTTCTGTCTGAAACTATTTGGTTTAGTCGCCCAACCAAACCAGAAGAAATAATATCTCTACTTGAAAGCGTAAAACTAAACCAAAATAACGAATGGTATTCGAGGATTCTTAGAATCACGGAGTATGCTGTAAAAAGAGCAAAAGAAAATTATCAGATTTCAATTACAGATCTAGGAGGGGTTTTAGATATTCTTTCCTCGTTTTTAGGGCCAACTAAGCTATTACTAACTATGAAGCGTAAACCACACATAATAGACACTTGCCGAGAAATAATTCTTGAAAAGCTAATAAAAATCTACGATAAGCTTTACGAGATGATTAAGAAGGATTGCAAAGGCTTCAATGCTTGGTTAAATGTCTGGTGTAGAAAAAGTTGGTATCCCGTCCAATGTGATTTTATCGCGATGCTTAACCCAAAATGGTTTAAAAGATTTGCGTTACCAGATATAATTGCCCAAATCGAACATATGGATTACGCAATTTATCATATGGATGGTCCTTATCAAATCCCCTTTTTAGATGATTTTTTATCAATCTCACATCTAACAGGTATCCAATGGGTATCAGGAGCAGGTCGGCAGCCACAAGGATCAGAAGAATGGATTCCATTATACAAAAAAATCCAAAAAGCAGGCAAAAATGTTGTAATAGATACTCTTTCGGAAAAAGTACCTCATTTATATCGTAATTTAGAGCATAAAGGCTTATACGTTAGAACGCTCTATTCTTCTAAAATAATCGCAGATTTTTACTTACCCTCTTTTATTGGTGGTGGAGATGGTAAGTTAATAGAAGAAGCAATTAACTGGGTAAAAAATAACGAATATCCAAACTTAAATAGGGAATTGCTTGAGAATTTTTTAAATAAGAAGCATTATAAGTTCGACAGCGGAGTTAAACGACAATTACTTAAACAAATAAATAGTTCTTTAAAAGAAAAGCTGTATTTTACTTAAAATAAACTTATACCTCTTTTTTTACTATTTTTATAGACCTTTTTGATTTATATATTTTTGTTGATACTTTGTTCTTATTGTAAAATAATGTCTTTTAGTTGATGTTAATGACGAGTGCCAAAGTATTTGAAACAAATCTAGAGCATCTAACAAAAAATCAATATGGTATTAATCACTCAATGAAGTTTATCCACGCTAGCGACATTCATCTAGGCAGTCACCAATATCGTAACGATTATCGTGCAAATGATTTTATTTTTGCTCTTGATGAAATTTTATCTTTAGCAGTTATCCATCGAGTGGATTTTTTGTTATTGGGAGGGGATGTTTTTACATCCTTAGAAATGCTACCTGGGAAATTAACCAAAATATTTAATCTCCTATCGAGTTTCAAAAAAGTCTCGAAAAATCAAATTTTAATAATAGCAATTGAAGGAAACCACGATATTCGAAAGTTTTCAAGGGGTGTTAAGTTTAAAAAGCGTGGACAATCGTGGTTAAAGTTACTAGCCAGTTTAGGGTTAATTGTATTACTTGACGCGGAATTAGATGGAGAGCCTGAAGAAATATTTAAGAGTTATAATTTCCATACAAAAAAAGGTGGTAAAATCCAAATAAAAAATGCGATGATTTATGGTACGGGATATCTAGGAGAAAACCCTGAGGAAGATCTATTAAAAATAAAGAAAGGAATAATAAAAGATGACGGTTATTTCCACATTCTTCTACAACATTTTGGTATTGAGGGGCAAATGAAAAGAGTACCAGGAGTACGCTACGAGAATCTTATTCCCTTGAAAGATAGAGTAAATTATTTGGCACTTGGGCATTACCATTTGCAGTTTGTTTTAGATGATTGGGTTTATAACCCGGGATCTTCTGAATCGGTGAGTATCAGGGATTTTTCGTTCAATCGGGGTGTATTTCTAGTTTCAATTTCGAAAGAAGATAAATATATCAAAAAAGTTAAGAAAATTCAGTTATCTAATAGGACATTCCGATGGGAATGTATTTATTTTCAAAGGCAATTTAAGGATAAAGAAAAATTGTATGCCTATATTACTCAGAAATTAAGAAAATCTTTAAGTTCAATTAATTATTTTGATTTAGAGCCTTCTAATGTTCAAACTCCTGTGCTTCTTCTTACACTAAAAGGTCGAAAACCTTTTACTAAAGGTAAAATTAACGAAAAAGAATTATCGAAATTATTATGCGAAAATCTATCTGTAGTAGATGTGAGAATTTATCAAAAGTTTTCAAATTTTCTAAAAACAATAGACGCGTTTGTTTAAAATTACTTTTTAAAGAATAATTCCTTTATCGAGTAAACTTTGAAGAGCTATTAAATTAATTAAAAATATTTTAAAGGATAAAAGCAAATTTATAATTATGCGTTTAAAGACTCTATTTTATAAAAACAAAATATTTTCAATAGGAACTCTTTTCTTTTCAATTTGGATTATTATTTTAGTTTTGTTAGCATTATTTTGTCGTAGGGAAGTAGTTTTTTACGATGCTCTTGGACAAAGCGATGTTTCTTCCGATTATTATAGCTTTTTGCCATTTTTAAGGTACCTTTTTGAACCCTTTGCAACAATTGCTTTTATTTTACAATACCGATTTACTTGGCTTTTCCTATATTTAATAATATACCCTATTCTACGCGTTATTTATGTGTTCTTAAGAAAATCGGGCAAATTAAGCTCAAGTAAATACAACGATTTAAAACAATTGTTGACAGATTTTATTTATTTTACATTTAAAGTCTTTTCTATAACGATTGTAGCAATTTTACTAATATTACTAGTAGGATATATAATTCAAGGATTTTTCTTTGTTAATAGATATTTTATGGTCCTAGTTCAAATTGGGGTACACTTTGCCGTTATATTAATTTCAATTAAAGCGGGGTATTCTCTTTTAAAATTATTCCATCCAAGGCTTAAATTTAATTTTGCTGCTAAAATAGAAAAAGGAAATAGAAAAATTACCTCGAATTTGAAGAAAGAATTTGTTTATTTTGCGGGAATTTTATTACTATTACTTGGTTCTAATGTTATTTTGTTATCAATTCAATTTCCAACGCAAAAAATAATCCCAAGTACGACTCTTGACGACGACGAGTTTTTGTTTGATTTTCATGTCCACACAACCTTTTCTGACGGTTGGCTTACTCCCGAAGAGAGAGTTTTATGGTATATTGAACACGGGATTTCTGGTGCGGCATTTTCCGATCACGATAACATAAGAGGGGCTTTATTAGCTCGAAAATTTGTTGAAAAGAATGGACTGGATTTTACAGTCTGGATAGCAGAAGAATGGACAAATCACGAACCAGAGCCAGAAATTCACATGAATTACTTTGGGATAGAAGAAGAACTAGTACCTCTCGAATCTTATACCCCAGGAGGACCTAAGGCGATGAATGCCTCTGACTTAATAAGTTATGTAAAAGCAAGCGGTGGTTTTATAACTGTAAACCATTACAATTACGAAGATGGGTCTGGAGCGCCACATACTCTTGAACAGTTGCGCGATTGGGGCGTCGATGGTTTTGAAATCATCAATGGGGGGAGATATACCAAGTATACGCAAATACGGCAATTTTGCTTGGATAACGATTTAATTTGCATAGCGGGGTCTGATATTCACACTAATGAAGACTTAAACACTTTTATCAAATTAAAATTAGATGATCCAAATAATAAAACGATTGAAAATATTTTCAAAAACTTAAAAAATAATACCCATGAAGCTGTCGCCATTCAATTTTTTTCTGAAACCTTCAAGTTTCCAGGAGATTCGGAAGATTCAGGACTTTACATCGTAGAAGAATTTATTAATTATCTCTTAAACATAGATATTTATCAAGGTCTATCTTGGATAATTTGGTCATCTATAGTCTATCTAACATTCGCCCTATTTTACAGGAAGGCGAAAAAAGTAGAATTAAAATGGTTAAAGGTTAAAATTTATTAAAATCTTTTTTTAATATTAATTAAATTAGTTTAAATATAATATCCCGTTTTATCGTCTATGTTCGTGTCGTTGTC